>Ga0326728_10001193_pt1 | contig 93227 bp, 80 predicted proteins | sample MB3enrmetagenome_FD_207602 | JGI IMG/M metagenome (GOLD analysis project Ga0326728, IMG submission 207602) | Lab enriched peat soil microbial communities from McLean, Ithaca, NY, United States - MB31MN | ecosystem: Environmental > Terrestrial > Soil > Wetlands > Peat | place: USA: New York... | reverse complement strand
GATCCCTCTTCCAGGTTCCCCGATACCCTGGCTCCCTCTTCTGTGCCCGCAAAACTGCGCCACCTGCAGGGAGATGACTCCAAATACTGCACCACCTGCTCAGAATGCACTCGGAATGTGCGCCTCCAAATGCGCCACATGATTTTTCCGGGAGCCGGGTATGGATGAGAAGGATGATGAGGATGAGCCGGTAAGGGAGTGAGGATGGCCGGCAGGAAGGTAATGATCTGTGCGCGGAACCTGTGCGCCTCTAACCGCCGGCCACTCATGAGATCAGAGCCAGACAGCGGGCCAATAGGGCCCGCTTCGGAATCAGTTCGTGCCCAAATGCATCCACACTAGCCGACTAGTCAGGACTAATCTGCCGTCGATGAGCGTATTGGCGATTTAGCATCATCCGACCGCATCGCATCGTGTTTCTGCGTCCGGAGATGCACGCCCCGCACGTTGAGTATCCCCGGCAGTAGCAACAGAGCTGGCCCGTTCGTTCTCATTGCGAAGCGGGCCAGCCTGTTTGCTGCACGAGTTCTGGAACAAACAGAGTTATTCAGTAAGTTCCTGGGTCACGACGGCTCCTCCCATCGCAGCCACGACCGCGGAGCCCTTCACTACTTTATGAGTGTCTCTTGCCACCCAAAGGGTTTTCTTGTCCGAGCCCCCATCCGCCGATGTGATCTCGACCCGATATGCATCGAATTTTCCCGCTGGGACGGTGACCGCTTCAACGCCAGAGACCTTCAGTTCCAGTAGCTTTACCTTTAGTGTCTGAATGTCGAAGTTGCGGAAGGTCGTGGAGTAGCCCTCAGCCAGCGGCAGGCTGGCAATCACCTGGTCTCCGCCAGCGGCATCGGCAAAAAGAGGCCCACCGAGATCGGTAGCGATGGGCCTGTCCTGACCGTTCATGCTCATCTTGCCTGCCGCCTTGTCTCCGCTGAAGTCCAGATCGATCGTCACTGGGCCTTGTGCTACATTCCTCTTGCGCAGAATCAGAGTGGACTTCTCGATGGTTGCCGTGTCGGTGGCTGTGCCGCCCGGTGTCTCCATCTGATTGATTGCCGTCCAGGAAGCGCCGCCATCCTGAATTGTGGTGGTGGTCTTGAGGTTCATCGTTTGCCCGCCGGCTTCGATCTTCACCTGATAATGGTAAGTCCCGGGCTGCAAGTCGACAGCGGGCTTGGGCAGACCGACCGCTCCGGCGTCCAGCTTCTTGGTCAGCACCACCGTTTTCGGATCGACCGTGATCTCCTTCAGCCGCGCCACCGATTCGGCGGAACCGCCCTCCTGGAATCTCCCTCCCAAGTGCGAGGCAAGAAACTTCTCCGCCTCCATAAACAGCGCCAGGTTGTTGATCGGCCGCGCGAACCCGTGCCCTTCATCCGGCGCCAGGATGTACTCGACCGGAAAACCGCGATCACGCAGCGCAATCACAATCTGCTCGGCCTCGCGCCGGTTCACGCGCGGGTCGTTGGCCCCCTGCGCCACCAGCAGCGGTGTCTTGATCTTGTCCACCTGGCTCAGGGGCGACTCCTCCATCAGCAGTTTCTTCCCTTCCGCCGTGCTCACGTCGCCCAGGCGCACAGCGAAAGTCTTGCGCGCCGCTTCCCAGTAAGGAGGAATCGATTCCATCAACGTGATCAGGTTCGATGGCCCCACAATGTCCACCGCTGCAGCATACAGATCGGGGGTAAACGTCACCCCAGCCAGCGTCGCGTAGCCGCCGTACGATCCACCCATGATCCCCACCCGTTTCGGATCGGCAATCCCTTGCGCAACCAGATACTTCACGCCCCAGGTCACGTCGTCCTGCATCTTGCGGCCCCACTCCAGGTTGCCCGCGTCCAGAAACTCCCTTCCGTAGCCCGTCGAGCCGCGGAAGTTCGGCTGCAGCACGGCGTAGCCCCGATTGGCCAGGAACTGTGCTATTGGGTCATATCCCCATTGGCCGCGCCCCCAGGGACCGCCGTGGGGAACGACCACCATGGGAAGGTTCTTTTCCGGGACGCCCCTGGGAAGGGTGAGGTAAGCGGGAATCTCCAGGCCGTCGGAGGACTTGTAAGCGACGGACTTCATCTCCGCCAGGTCCTGGCGCGGGAGCTTCTCGTAAATCTTGTACTGCGGCGTCAGCGCGCGTGTTTTTCGGTCGAAGATCAGCGTCTGGCCCGGCTCGATGTCGCTGGCCGCGGTTACCAACCAGGTCTTCTCGTCCGCTGTGCGCGATACCACACTTACGAATTCGCCCTTGAAATGCTCCTGCAGCCAGTGGTCGTCCGCTCCGAACGCCTTCTGTTGGAAGTAGGTTTTTACGCGGTCGTGGTAGTACCAGGTCTCAACCAGCTCGTCTGTGTCCTCGGCGAACAGCGCGCCGCCGAAGTCCACTTGGCCCAGCGGGTCCGAATCCACCAGCTCCGTCTTGCCGGTGGCCGGGTCGAAGAGCACCAGTGAAATCAGGTTGGCGTCCTTGTTGGTCTCCATGTACACGTGGGCGCCGTCTGTGTGAAAGTGAAGCGGGCCGCAGGTCTCAAACACGGTGCAGGAGTACACTTTGGTGAGTTTATCGGCATCCACGCGCAGGATCTCCGTGTCACCGTTTTCCGCGTTGCGCATGGCCAGGCGCAACTGACCCTTGAGGTCGAAACTCCAGCCGGTAACCCGGTCTGTGTTCTTGCGCAGCAGCGTCTTTTCGCCGCTGGATATTCTCAGCTTGTAAAGATCGTGCCAGGCCTTGTCGCGGTCGTTGAGCCCGATATAGACGATGTCCGGATCGCTCTTTGGGACCTCGTAAATAAAGACCCGCACACCTTTGAGCCCGGTCAGGTCGCGGGACGGCGGTGCATCGGCGCCCGGGGCGGCCTTGCCCGAAGGATCGACCGCATAGACGTTGTAGTTCTCGTCCCCGTCGTTGTCCTTCACGTAGAGGATGTACTTGCTGTCGCGCGTCCAGAAATACCCGGCAACGGGTCGCTTGCTTTCCGTGGTGAGCAGCCGCGCCGCACTGAACGGCTCACCCACCCCCTTCACGTACACATTGCGTGTGTCTTTCCACGGCTTCACGAATGCCAGGTACTGCCCGTTGGGAGAAAGCTGGGCGGCGGCAATCTCTGGATTGCCGAAGATCAGTTCACGATCGATCAGAGGCGGGGGCCCCACGGCCTTGCTCGCCTGCGCTCTGGCAGAGGGAACAAGCAGAAAAATGCACAATAGGACACGTAGGAAGGCCTTCATACGTTTCAATTCCTTTCTTCTTACGGTCTTCCAGCCAGCGGAATGGAAGACCGGCAATCGGTGGAAGTGTACTCTGGCGCCCTCGCCACAACAAGCGAGACGATTGCGCGCGGAATTCCGATGGAGGGTTCAGGGCCCCAATCAACCTCCCCGGAATGCGACGATTCCTCCAGAAGCCATCCTGAGACAGGTGCAAAGAAGGCAGGCATTCTGTTCCGAAAGCCTCGCCGTAACCGAACGCACGCGCGAAGCGCGTCGATTGCAGCGGGAGCTCGGGCAATCGCATATCTGAGTCAGTTTGCGACAACAGCCCAAGGCACTCATCCAGCATTGTTTCGGTGATCTGCGATTTCGTCCTAAAACTTTACTCCTTTTGAAACGCTGTCATTTTAGGGGTGCACCGATTACGAAGTCGGTGCTGCAGCGTTCACAGTAGCGATACTCTGAATAAACTCATCCAAGTGCCTTTCCATGTTTGAGTACGTTTGATGAAGTATTTCAGCGTATTTTTCTTTGCTGATTGAAAGCTCTAACTCCATCCTGGCTGCGACCAGTAAAGGAATAAGCAGTCGGTTGAGATTTTTGTTTTCTACAAAGCACTGTATGGCAAAAGGAACGTGCTTTGCAGAAAGTTCGGCGGTCATCTGCTGAATTTCGTGGTTTGTCGTTGCGATACGGCCTGCCTCAAACTCAAAGTTCTTCTGTATCGCTTCAAATCTGCGTACATCTTGAGTACCTTCAATATTGTGATGCCGCATAAGCTCAATCATCGCGTCGCGTGTTTTTTCAAAGCCCTTAACCAACGCAACTCTTACGGCAATCTGCTCTTGCAAAATGCTCAGGACCATTCGTTGTTGTGCTAAACGAAAAAAGGCGCCCGCAAACTCCGTTCCGAAATTGGCGAGCGCACGAATAGTATCTTCACCCGCGACAAGGTTGACTTTTGCGAGAACGGGAGATTTCTCAAGGTATGTCGCTGAAGCTTCCTTCAGCGAAAAACTCAGCTCGCTGAATTTGGAAAGAGCATTCATAGAAACTGCAATGGCCTCTGCCGCTGCTGCGTATGTATCTTTTCGGAAAGCCATTTCCCGTTCCCGATTTTTTAATTCCCGATCGTTTTGGAGTCGCAAACCCAGGCGGCGGTCGTTAGCACGATTGGTGAAAAAGATACCTGACAGAGTGAACAGAGAGCCGACTACAACACCCCAGAATGTGGCGGGTATCTCGTCGAGTAGTTGAGCAAAAGACCGAAGAAAGTCATTCATGTTTGTTCTACCGGAGGTTTTCGCCTCGACCAGAGGCCGCGCTGCACGGGTTGAGAATTCCTGCGAGGTTTTTTCATCCTGCAATGGTACTGCGGAAGGGCAGGAAAGCGGCAGGCCGAAACTTGCCCTTTTCGGGCCACAGCGATATGCACTTGGCCGCATGACGGCCGAACTACAAAGCAGCCTGTCGGCGATTCTGAAGCCTCGGTGAGTTGGTTTCATCCATCGATAACAATTAGTATCGATAAACGCCGGTCCCGTCCGCGATCATCCCTTACGATAAGCCGACTTCCCATTACAAATCGTCAGATCGGGCTGGAGCATTTTCCCCGCCCGCGGGACCACGAAGAAGTGAAGCGAATATACGAATGGCCTGGCTCTCTCTCAATCTGAACCATGTTTCCCAACGTTATTTTCTGGAAACTGTAAATTTCTCGCCCGTGATTTTGAATACAGAATAGGGCATTCGAGGCAGCTACAATGATCGGCGCAGCGTAAAGAGGCTGAATCGCGTGCGGTGCTGTTCCAACGAAGCGAGAAAGGGTTCGCCCAAACCGGGCGCTGATGAAAGTCACCATTCTTAAGGGCAGCCACGAAATTGGCGGAACCTGCATTCAGCTCTCATCCGGAAAAACCAGCCTCCTTCTCGATGCTGGACTTCCCCTCAGCGCCGACAGTCCGCCCGTAGACCTCTCGCACCTTTCCGTGGACGCCCTTCTGGTCAGCCATCCTCATCAGGACCACTTCGGCCTGATGGCTACACTGCCGCCCGGCACTCCGGTCTACATCGGCAAGCTGGCCCGCAGCCTGATCGACGCCACGCAGGTGTTCCTCGGCAGAGACAGATATGCGCTCGACTTCCACGACTTCAAGGCCTGGCAGCCGTTTACCATCGGTGATTTCACCATCACGCCCTATCTGGTGGATCACTCCGCCACCGATGCCTACGCCTTCCTCATCGAAGCCGAAGGCAAGCAACTGTTCTACAGCGGCGATCTTCGTTCGCATGGCCGAAAGGGAAAGCTCTTCGACAATCTCATAAAGCGGCCGATCCACGGCATCGATCTGCTCTTCCTCGAAGGCACCATGCTGCACCGCAACAATGACCTATTTCCTGACGAGACGGCGGTCGAAAACACGATCTTCGAGACAACCCAACAGCAGAAGAACATCTCGTTCCTGCTGTCATCCTCGCAAAACATCGACCGCATCGTTTCAGCCTATCGAGCGTGCAAACGTGCCCGCAAACTCCTCGTCATCGACATCTACACCGCATGGGTGCTCGAGCAACTCCGGCAAATCACGGAAAATACGCCCGCCATGGATTGGCCCGAGGTGAGAGTTTTCGCCAAATACGGCCACGACGAAACGCTCAAGGCAAACCCAGAATATTTTGGAGAGTTCCGGAAGCGACTCTATCTCCACAGGGTCACGCGTGACGAACTATACGCAACTCCCAGCTCATTTCTCTACTTCGGCAAGATGTCCGACTTTCGTCGCATCAATAGATTTAAGAACGCCGCAGCACCCGTGAATGTAATTTACTCGCAGTGGCTCGGCTATATCGACGGAAAGCACGCCGGCCAATTCGGCAGTGACAAGATCTCCGCATTCCGCAGCGATCCGGCAATCAACTTCGTATATGCCCACACCAGCGGGCATGCCACCGTAAAGGATTTACAAATGCTTGTTGAGGCACTGGCTCCGAAGACGCTGGTACCGGTGCATACCGAGTCTCCAGAGGGATTCGAGAAATTGTTTTCAAACGTTGAGATGGCAACAGATGGTGTTCCGTTTTTCATTTGATGGTAAGAAGAGGGGTATTGTGAATCTATTGGAGCAAGTTGATCATGTGTGGAATCTAGGGGCTGAGGCAAAAGCTGCAGGGTGGGCAGAAAAGTTGAGAGATGCGAAGAACTCCATCCAATCAGCCAAGCAACAGTTTCATAAATGGGATCCATTGACGGCTTATCTTTCCTACACGAATGCGACCAAATCACGGATCGATTTCTCGCTGAGATATCTTGGGCAACAGGTTGCAACACTTCGCGTAAAGGCGGGCGGCGACGTCTTCATCAACATCTCACCGAAAACAGCAGCAGTTAATGCCAAGCTATTCGGCATCGAGTTGGTGGGAGAGCACCCCTGGAGAAGAGCTGAAGCTCAGCAGTTCCGAAAACATTTTCGTTACCTCGAACATCCAAAGTATCATTCCTCAGTCAAGGAGGAGCATCATATTGAGTCAGAGTTTCTTCGGCACATGAGAAATCCTAGTGGGAAGAAGTTCAACGGGACACTCAAGGGAATACAGCCTGTCATGCTCGGAGGTTTTCCATTCCAATTTCCGGTTCCCATTTCTGGGAATACTGGAGTGCCGAAGCTGACTAATGGCAACATAGACATTCTCGCACGAAGGGGAAGTGGTAATGGTACCAAGATCTCTGTCTGGGAGCTTAAGAGACCGAAGACGACGGCACATGCAATCTCACAAGCATATGTTTACTCGGTAACCCTGCTGAAGATGCTTCGAACTCCCCAGTCGGGTGACATCTGGTATCGCGACATAATCGGATTTGGGTGCAAGGTGCCGGCCAAGTTGAAAATCGAAAGTGTGGTCGCGGTAAGTATTGCCAGTGACAAAAATCGGAAAGCGTTCGAGGAAAAGATGCGAGCTTTCAAACGGGAGAATTCTCTCTCGGTAGGCAACGACACGATCAGTCTTCACATCGCGTATTACGAGAAAGATCCACTTACTGTGGCAATGGCGGAGGTTTAATAGCGGAATTCAATGCGATCATGCAATTCGGGGGGTATGAGCGGCGAGCCGGTTCACTCGCCACTTGGCGGGTGGCCCCGGTCCCGGTGCCCTTTCCAGACCACGATGAGGGTGCCCCCGGTCTCTCGCTGTTGGGGACCGGGGAGACGCCGATCTCCATTAGCCGGAAGAGGGCCCACGTTCTTGCAGGATAGGTCCCGACAGAATCCCCTCCAAACAACTGCGGATTGGGCTTGTCCAAAGTCGCTTAGTTATCCGAGTTTGCCTTTTGGGATTCCGTGGCTTCCGCTGGCCATGGATGAGCTAAGAATATCTCTTGTATTCGCGGAAGATCGCTATCCAGAAATTCCTTCCACTTCGCCTCGATTGTCTCGATTAGTTGTTCGCGGTCAACATCACCATCGAGCCCTGTGACAAAAACCTTCTTGTAAAGGCTCTGCCATTTTTCATAAAACTTCGCTTCCACGTGGAGGATTTTAGCGTTCTTGCATGCAAATTCGTAAATTCGTTTTCTCTTCTCTGAATCGCCGGGGCCCATCTCCAACGTGAGCACCACAGATTTTCGTCTGATCGTGAACTCAAACAAGATCATTCGACCAGAGCTGGTATAGCCCGATCCACCTTGAAAATAGTCAATATTCAATACCTTCGGAATAAATCGGACGTATGCCGTCGAGGGATCGTTCTCCAGCGTTAGGCTGCTTTCATTAGCTTTGATCAGCTCTATCAGCTTTTCTCGTGCCACTTCTCTTTGGTTTGGCAGGTTACTAATGATGAGATCGATTGCCTTTTTGTGTTGCTTGTAAATCTTTTCGCAGAGTTCCTTTATCTGTTCATCGGCCATAAAATGCCTCCCGAGGACCTCCCGGTACTGGTCTATTGCAAACCGAACTTCTTTTTCAATTCGAAGGTCTGGTGCCAAGCACAACTGATCGAGCGATCTCCTAACTACTGAGTACGACATTGGAGCATAATGCTTCCGGTCCTCTTCCTTTTCCGGCAATTCACCGTCTATCGTCAGGTATATTCCAAAAACCGTGCTCGGTGTCGGATTGCGTTGCGAAATCAGTTCGTAGTACTTATGAAGTTGATCGGAATGCTCTGACGAGTGGACTTTGTTTTCGATGATTACGTAAAGGTCGTTTTGATCGTCGCTGACTAAAATATCGATGTCGCTTCGCTCGATATGAACCTCTGCATGAGACAGATCAAATAAATCAATGTCGATCGGTCCCAACTGCGCAACGCTCGGCCCGCATTCAAGAGCCGCCTGAAGAATTCTCTTCAGGAATCGATCGCCAAGTCCATGATCAGCAGTCGGATTCAGGAGAAATCCCAAAAAATTGGAGTACTTGCGCTCATCTCGGACAACGCCCAAAGCTTCGAAAATGTTGAAGCGACTAGCTAGCACTTCGAGCTGAGCCAGCTCCTGATTTCCCACGATGAAACTCTGAAGTGCCCTTCGCTGTAAATTCTCAGTTGTGCTCGTTTCAGGAATTTCCATTTCGTTCGCGGCTCGTACCAAGAGTACTACGTCGTTCAGCTGACGATCTGCCTTTCAGAATTGGAGGAGTGTGCCAAATCACACTTGATTCGCATTCATGACCTGACACCATCCATATGGGTACAGACAAAACGATCCAGCAAGTCACAAACGTCGGAAGTCTTCGCGCAGCTGCGTGGACTAAGACGCAGACTGCATGTCTGATAGTCTGCTACCGACAGAACAAACTGACTTCTTGAGAGACAAGTCGTGTGTCATCCCATAGGGCATTCTGCAGGCAGCGCCTGATCAGAAGTTCTAGAACTCGTGAAACCATCAGCTGATTAGCACGTCGTAAAAGGTGGAGGTATGGTATGGGTAAACGGAAGGTAGCGGAACAGAAACCGCTGGACCCGATGGAAGCCGCCTTTGAAGACCCGGAACCGCCTGATGAGGACGATCCTGAGTTCAAAGAAGAGATGTTCGATCTGATGAAGTCCACGGGCACAAAGCCCGAGGATTTGGTCGATCCGGTTGAGGCGGAAGAGTATCGGGCGTGGCTGGTGAAGAACCCATAACCTCCTGTACCCAAGCAGTCCGAAACGGCAGGGAGTGAGTTAGTTCCAAATGAAGAAACCTCTGGCTAATCTGAGCGAGCGAGCATTGGGTCGCAAGAGAAAGGGGCCAGACCGCTCAGACAACGACGCTGGTTTGGAAGATATCGTCCCTCAGAACCAATCGAAGAAGATCGGAACTCTGTCGTTTCCCGTTTGCGACAACATGCCGGTTCGAGAGAATACATTTCGAATCGAAGAGATCATCCGCCGTCGCAAGCCAGCACTGCTGTTGTGCGCTGGTTGGACGGTGCCTTTGATCCAAGACTTGGAGTCCATTGTCGATGCAACAAAGCGCGTGAACACCGAGGTGGTGCTGGAGGTGGGGGCGCATGGATCATCACCAATAAGTTTTCGGATTTATGGTGGAAGACAATTCCAGATGGGGAAACAACTCTTCGGCCATATCGGAAAAGACTTCGCCAAAGGCCTGCGCAGTTTGGACGAAGCCATGCCCGACCGAGCCTTCACCTTCATGCATCGGCAAGCCCTCCTCCTTGTGTGTGGAGAAGTAATGATCGTTGAGAATCACGGCGGAATTGGCCGGTTCCGCAACTTGGTTCCAAAGACGGTACGCGACGCTGTAACTCAAAGCTCAATTATCCTCAACCCGACACATACACGAATGGGGCGTCCTGCCAATCTAAATGCTTGGCGACAATTCCTTTCAAAAAACAATCGCATCTATATGAGCGCATCGAATTGGGAGTCTCCAAGGCAGCATCGTAGTCCCACGCTCCACACCCTTTGGTATAACGGCCAAAAACAAGAGGTTCTTCGGACCTTCGAGAATGACTTCCTCTGCTATCGGGAATGGCATCTGCCAAAGCAGTAGAGGTAAGCGAACTCGTAAAGTGGAGATCAGTCTGAGAGCTTGACGATCATCTTTCCGATGTTCCGGGCACCGGAGTGAAGAAGATCGAGGAAGGCCGAGGGTGCTGCGTCCAGTCCTTCTACAACGGTCTCACGGTTGATGAGCTTTCCGGATTTCAAAGCCGGGACCGCCTCCTCCAGAAACGCGGGAAACTCCCTGAAGTGATCCGAGACAATGAAGCCCTCAATGCGCAGGCGCTTGCTGATGACGAGCATCAAGTTACGCGGGCCGGGTACCGGCGTATTGTAGCCAGCGATTCCGCCACACATGGCGATCCGGCCATAGTTGCGCAATGCGCTCAGTGCGGCTTCGAGTTGAGGACCGCCGGTGTTGTCAAAGTAGACATGAATCCCGTCGGGAGCGCCTCGCTTCAGATGTTCGAGCGGTTCGCCGTCGCGATAATTGAAGGCATACTCGACTTTGAGCTCATCCCGGAGAAAGCTAACCTTTTCTTCGGAACCGGCACTGGCGATCACCTTGCAACCGCGAATCCTAGCCAGCTGGCAGGCTGCATTTCCGACCGCGCCCGCGCCTCCGGACACAAAGATTGTCTCCCCGACTTTCAGGCGCGCTATTTGGTTTAGGCCAACCCATGCCGTCAGGCCGGTCCCTCCCAGAATCCCAAGATATGCGGAGGCTGGGACAACTGTGGTATCGACAATCTGCAGGTTCGCAGCCGGCGCGACAAAGGCTTCTCGCCACCCGTAGAAGCTCTGGACGTAGGTCCCTACGGGAAGCTTTTCATCCAGCGAAGCGATGACTCGTCCGATGGCACCACCTTCCAGAGCTTGACCGATCTGAAATGGCGGAACGTAGGACTTGGCATCGTTCATCCGCCCCCGCATGTAGGGATCGACGGAGATGCATACATTGCGAACGAGCACCTCCCCCGGATTGGGGTCGCGAATCTCGACGGTCGCAAACGAGAAATTGTCCAGGCAGGGTTCCCCCTGAGGACGGCTGGCAAGACGCACTTCACGACTTTCACTCGGCATGGCTGTCGGACACAAGGATAGCGCGACGGGCTTGGCATAAGTCCACCCGGGGTCAACGTCCCGCACCTGATCGGGATCGAACCGATGACCTCTTCCATGCCATTTCAAAGGACAAATGAACACGGACAGATAAGCAACGATACGAAGCGACACAGAGAGGCAGTGTTCATGCGGGTTTCACGCAGGTTCGCTGCCTTTTGTGTGTGACCGAGCGAGCTGCCAGCGCAGAGTCGTGCTCCGATGTTCGTTTACACGCCTATTCAGTTGTGATAACGTGCGTACCCCATAGGGGAAAAACATGGAAATTCGTTGCTTTAGTACCCGTCGTGTGTCAATCGGGCGCCGTGTCGCACTTTGCACTCTTGGCGCTCTTGGGCTCTTCGGAATTTTATCGGCTTATTCGCAGTCGAGTCTTGAGAGCGACGTCAACAATGCCCGAATCATTGACATGACTCACAAAGGCCTCGGTGATGACGTCATTATCGCGAGAATCAAGGCCGGTGCCACGAAGTTCGATCTGTCAGATGATGACCTCGCAAATCTTAAGAAGGCAGGAGTTTCAGATGCCGTTGTCGCGGCAATGATTTCATCGACTCAGTTGACAATTCCCAAAGTTAAGATCGATGGAAATCCCGTGGAAGTGCGCGCAATAGGCGAGCAGAAGGTGGGAGGCCGACTCGGCCATGTCGCCACCATGGGTATCAAGTCGGTCAAAAACAAAGCCTACCTTCAAGGGCAACATGCGGCGCTAATTACCTCCCGAACGCCCGTAATCGAGATCGAACTTCCAGCAAACGACAACATCAATAACTATATTGTTGTCGAGATGGACGACAAAGGTGATCGGCGCGAGATCGAGATGGGCTCGGCTGGCGGGACCGTGGGAGAAAAAGTCGGCATTCGAGCAGACAGAATTGTCCCGACCTCGGCTGCCCCCGTCGGAGGTCGCCGTTATCGCATCACGACGGTAAAGGAACTGAAAAAGGGCGAGTATATTCTGTACTCCGTTGGGTCGGCAGACTTCCCACACGGTGTCTATGGTCAGGGGTATGATTTCACGGTCCAATAATTCTCAGGCTATGATCCGCCAAACGCTCGTGGATTTCAGTTGGCTGGCGATCCTTCTGGCGTGTTTGGGTGCGGTCAGTTGGTCCCAAGCTTCGCCAGATGAGAACGCCGGGACGGTTCTTCTGACCGACGCCACGCCAGTCCACCTCGTTCTCATGGATGACTTGCAAGGAAAGAAACTGCAGATCAAGCAAACAGTCCATCTGCAGGTTCGCGAAGATGTGGTTGTCAACTCGAAGGTGATCGTGAAAACAGGGGCCGAAGCAATTGGCCATGTCGAGACCGTCAGCAAAAGCGGTCTCTTGGGAAAGTCGGGGCGCCTGATCCTGCAATTCGACTATGTAACGGCGGTTTCAGGCACCAAGATTCCCTTGCGCGGCGTAGCAGGAGTGAGTGGAGGCAAGGGCGGCGCACTCACTTGGGAATCCGCGCTTTGGTACGGCCCGAACGCAAGCCTACCCGTGGGAACAGTGATCAATGCATATGTGAACCAGAACCAGCGCATAACGGTGCCTTAGCTCCCCAACATCCCTGATGCCGATGACTTCGTGCCTCTCCCGGAAGACGGGCCTGAAACTGCCGAAGAGCACTTCAGGATTGAAATGGAACGGCGGAGAAGGCAGAGCTTAGGGCTTGCTCCCGGCCCCGTGACCGAAGAGCATTTTCGACCCAAAAAGCCTTAAGATCTGTTCAACGCAGATTTAAGACACTACCAGAAACTCGCACTCCGCATCTCGCAGCAATAGAATTCCGCACGTCGAGATTATGAGAAAAGAAGCTATGCGAGAGGGGAGCGAGATGGCGCTTGACCTGTGGCGCGGTTTCAATCGTCCGGCAAGAACTATTCGTCAACATGCAAGGCATTGGATTGACGGGTTGCCAGTGTGAGGCTGGAAAGGGGGAAGGCCATGAGGGCACGATTCGTTCCCGCCTGGGCAAAGCTAGGGCTGTTGGTAATAGTTTCCGGGGCATGGGCACAATCCACCGGTACGGCGGCCCCGCAGCCTATCGAGACAGTTAAGAAACTAGCTGTCAGCGGGGATGCGTTCGGACAAAACTTGCTTGGTTGGTCCTACGCCTACGGTCAAGGTGTCCCGCAGGACAACACTCAAGCTGTTATCTGGTGGCGCAAGGCTGCCGATCAGGGATTAGCTGCGGCGCAATCTAGCCTTGGGTACGCATACGCCACCGGTCGTGGTGTCCCGCAGGATTACGCCCAGGCAGCAGCGTGGTATCGCAAGGCGGCAGACCAGGGCGATAAAAATGCTCAATTCAGCCTTTGCCAGATGTACGACGCCGGTCAAGGTGTACCAAAGAACTACGATCAGGCTACGACATGGTGCCTCAAGGCGGGGGATCAGGGCCATGTGCTCGCACTGTACAACCTCGGCGCGCGTTATTTCCAGGGTGAAGGACTACCACAGAACTATGCAGAAGCTTACTTTTGGTGGTGCCTCGCAGCCGCAAAGGACCCCCTTTTTTCAGAGAACCGTGACAAAGCCGCTTCTCACCTGACGCCGGCCGACTTGTCCCGCGTGCAGGAACGGGCGCGGAAGTGGTTTGAGGATCACGCCGCGAAGACTGATGCGAAAGGACAAGCGAGGTGACCCACAACAAGTCGGTGGAACTCCGCCAGTCTGCAGAATTGATCAAACGCCTGGCACTTCGTGCATTCAGACACGAAGTCTTTACGAGCAGTCAGGTGGAGGAAAAGGATCAGCACGAGCTATCGCCAATCTTCCTTCCGCTTCGGTATCACGACGACAGACACCGGTTGCAGCTGCTGTGACAGCTCTCACTGATCTCGCACCAGCCGCAATGTGGAATCACATAAATGGGACTCGGCCCGGAAGCCATATCATTACGCTTAACTGCAAATCAGGTTTCGCTCATTTCCTCGGGACTTGATTTTATATTCAGATCGGATTCCATTTACCGCGATGGGAAGGCAAGCATCTTTTCATATCCGCTCAGGCTCTGTCCCCCTCCAGATGGATTCAATCAAGGCAAGTTCAGTCAACAATTCATGAATCTGGTTCTCTCTCTTGCCAGGCGCATGCGATCGAGGGTCGATCGCGGTGGCAGATTTCGGATGAGCTCGATTGAAATCCGGGCTGCAATCTTCGGCGTCCGGATCAATGCGGATTGGCTTAGGTTCAGGAAGCAGGCACAGCAGAGACTGTCAGGCCGCAAATCGTCTTCAATCGACATTGGCGTAGCACCTGAAGTACAGCTGAAAAAGAGGACAGCCGAAACGATCAGTACGTTGGAGCGCCACCTTAAACGCGCAAACTATCGTCTCCTGTCCATTATGCCGCGCGGGGATTACGACAATCTCACAAAGCGCTGGCGCGCCCATATCCGCTGGATGCGCCTTCACCTTGCCTATTTTCAAACTCTCCGTCCCGAGTTCTTAACTGGGAAGAAGAGAGCACGTCAGCTGATTGTGGATGATCTGACGGCGATTGCCGTAATGGCAATCCGACGGGAAGGGTACGAACTCCCCGATGCGGTCGCCCTTAGGAAGGTCATAAGGCAGTTTTTGGCGTATTCGCGTCGCGGCCGCCTCCCATATCAACTTACCTACATGCTGAACAAGAAGACCGAGCATGGAGCAGCCAATATCCTTTTCAGATTTGTTGAGCAGCGATTGAACTTGGTGGAAGTGGAACAATGAAAAAGAAGAAGAAGCCGAAAAAACGTAGCAATACCCATCATCGTCAGACTGTGATAACACCGGCCGTTTCAAAAGAGATTCGCCGTCTTTCGAAATCTTGGAACGAACTTCATCGTATTGAACGAGGCGACCGGCTGTGGGCACTGGTAGATCAAGGCTGCACTGCTAGGGGCTTGGCTGCCGATTTGGGCCAGTCCCCGACGAGCATCCTGCGCCACATGGCTTTGGCGCGACTCCCCGAGGCAGACCGGGAAGCTGTGAAAGCCGGGAAATCGGCCAAGAAGATTATGGCGTTGAAAGCGGTGGAAGACCGTCGCCGCCGGATGCAACAGCGGATCGCCGAAGAAGCCCAAACGGGTGTCATAAGCGACAAGCTAGCGGATGAAGTTCTCGAATTCTGCAAAACAGAACCCGGAGTTCGCGGGAGCGACGTGGAAACGGCCACACTCTTCTTCAATGAAGTGAGGAACTCACTTACGCGACTTGAATGGTCTGGGGAACAGGCCCCACGAGTTAAAAAGAGCCTTCCGCTAACGCAACGATTCAAGGTGACTCGTCCACGGCCTGAGAAGGAGGAAGTCACAACCGCACATCTAGCGCGCTGGCTGGCACTCTTTCTCAAATCTGAAGCTCCGGAGCGGCCAATCCTGGATCGCGCAATTGACAAAGCCGAGGCTCGCCGAAATGAGCTTAAGGTTGAAAGCACAAAGAGGGGGCGGCGAGCGTTGTATGACGCCGTGCAGAGGTACGCCCAGCTATCAGCGTCGCCACCTCCCAGAAAGCATTCAGCCAAGGGAGCCAGTTCCCTACGGGGATCGTACTGAATTCACGATGCACGCACGCGTGTGTTCAATGCCCCAAGAGGCTTTTTGACACATGCGGCCTTAGTGAGCCCCGGTTCGACACTCTCAGCGCCTCAGGCGGGGCAAATCATTCATGCCTACCACAAATGTGGTACACGCGCGGCATAATCCTAAGTTTTTTGCTTGACATTTATATGACAATGTCATAACTATATAGTCATGGTCGACACCGAAGACACAACGAACGATTTAGGTGCGATGGAGTTTTTCATTCTCGCCCTCATAGATAGGGCGGGTCTCAAGTCTCTTTATTCCTTCCAGAAGCATGCGGGACTGCAGCCCGGGGGCATACGTCCTGCATTGCAACGGTTGGAACAACGGAACCTGATTCAACGTGCGGAATCCTCGCGACGGCAAAGGAGGGACTTCTCCCTTACACCCAGCGGCAGGAATCTGCTCCGCCGAGCCTGGAAGGAATGCCTGATGGACAGCAACGACACGGAGGCCGTGCTCCGGTCCATCTGCGTTGCGCTCCTGGTGGGCCGGCCAGACGAGGCTCGCTACTTCGCCATGAGCGTTCGCGCGAACCGGATCGACAGCGCTCATGAAAAGGAGCTCGAAGCAGAGCACTTGAACAGGACACAAAGCGACCCGCTCTCTTTGTATGTATGGATGAGAGCGCTAACCGAGGCCCGGCGGCGGGGTGCTGAAGGGGAAGCATTCGAGCAGCTGATCCTCCTTTTGGAAAGGCAATTGAACAATGGCACTACAACAGGGTGGTCGGAGCCCGCGGAAGCTGGTTCCGATCAGGAAGGATAAGAATCACCCAGACGCCGCTCCGACCGATGCGGATCTCACCCGTTTTCTTGAACGGCGTCGCGCACTGGAGCTCGGCTTTGAGCTCCCGATGAATACGGAGGAAGCCGCAGCCTACGTTGGCTATCACAAGAAGACTATCGAACGCATGGCAAGGATGGGGACGATTCCCGCGCATCCCGTGTCTGGCGTTCGCCGCAAGACATGGAAGTTTTTTCCGAGTGAGTTGGACGCCTGGCTGCGCAGCAGGGTAAACTCACGTCGCTATCCGTGTTCGCCTGACGGAAAGGACAGTATCGATTGAGGCGAGCATGTTTTCAGTACGGGACCGTGGCGTTGAAGCCACGGTCTCAAGGCAAGGGAGTCTGGGTCTATCGCTGGCGCGAACAGAGCCCCCAGGGGCGTATCGTTCGCAAGAGCGCGGTCATCGGTTCCGTCGAGGAACTCCCGACCAGGGCCCAGGCCCTTAAAGCGGCTGAGGATTTTCGGCTGCTGGCGAACCGTGAGGGGAAGGCAACAAGCGATCCGGCCTTCGGTGAGCTGATCGAGCGGTACATCGTTGAAGAGAAGCTTCGCGACTCGAAGCAACGTTCCCGCAAGATTGGTCTTATCGAGGAGGACGAGGAATTTGATCCTGAGAGGATTGAATCATCAACCGCAAGTTCCTACCTGTCACTGTTCAAGGTCCATATCCGGCCGCGCTGGGGAGAGACGCCTCTCTCCGGTGTGAAGCCGGCGGTGGTGCAGGAGTGGCTTCGCAGTCTCGATGTTGCCCAGAAGACCAAGGGGCACATCAAGGCGCTCATGCACCAGCTCTTTGAGAAAGCAATGCTCTGGGAACTGCTCCCCGTCGGTCGCAATCCGATGGAGCTGGTTCACGTGAAGGGCATCAGCAAGAGGACAAAGACCCCGATCATCCTTGAAGAGAAGCAATGCTTCGACCTGATCTCATCGCTCCCTGACCCGTATCGGACCATGGTCACGGTGGCGATCTGCACGGGACTCAGGGTGAGCGAGAACCTTGCCCTGCGCTGGAGCCGCATCGACTTCGCCCGGCAAAGCATGCTGGTCAAGGTGAAGGCCGTGAATGGGCGCGTGAGCCGGGTGAAGACCGAGTGCTCGGAAGACGAACTTCCTTTGGACCCGGACTTCGCCAAGGTCCTGCTCGACTGGAAAGCGAAGTGCCGGGCGACGATCGGAGACTGGGTGTTTCCAAGCCCGATCACCGACCGGTGCTATCACGCGAGCCCGATCCAGCAGGATTACATCCGGCCGGCTGCGGAGAGACTCGGCCTGGCGGGTGTCGGATGGCATACCTTCCGCCACACCTACCGGGCCTGGCTCGACGCGGTCGGCGCACCCATCGGTGTGCAGCAGAAGCTGATGCGCCACGCTCATCCCAGCACCACGGGGATCTACGGCGGATCGCTGCTGATGCGCACCAAGCGCGACGCGAACAGCAAGGTCGTTCGCATGGCGTTGCGACAGGACACGAAGAAGGAAGAGGTCGCGTGACCGTTTCCCGGAGCAATGAAAAAGGCTGCTAGTGGCAGCCTTTTTCTCGTCATCAGGGGGTCAGAATTCTTATTGGACCCTTAGTGGACCCTCGCTCGAAAACTCACAGCACCTGTAACTGATTGATTCTAATTGGTTGCGGGGGCTGGATTTGAACCAGCGACCTTTGGGTTATGAGCCCAACGAGCTACCGGGCTGCTCCACCCCGCACTCCTATCTTAGCAACGTGCTATAGCGGGGTCAAATTATGGAGTTAATGCGCCAAATGCCAACAATTGCTTCGAATGCCGACGAAATCTTGCTTAGAGTTCTGGCGATTGCTCCGGGCGCATATTAGGAATTGCCCCGGAGAACTGATCAAAGATTAACTCCGGCGATTGACTCGGCCTGGCTGCGCAGCCGTGCAGAAGACCCTGCCCCACTCCATCCGGTACACTTCTGGCATCCCGAAGAAGCACTGCAGGACACTACGCGCAACCGCGGTCTTCCGGCTTTGCAGCTCTGTTTGAACCAGTTACACGTTTCAAAACCACAAAAGGAACACCCACAACACCGATCTGCCCGCGAGGAACCCACCGGATGTCCCAAATTTACGTCGCTGTCCTGGCCATCATCGTGGTCGTTCTCCTTGGCGTCGCCATCTACCGCACCTCACAGGTAAAAACCAAGGCCGACTACCTCGTCGCCGGCCGCTCCCTGCCCGCAGCCGTCCTCGTCCTCACACTCCTCACCTCATGGATCGGCGCCGGCTCCCTCTTCGCCGGTGCTGAAAACGCCTACAAAAACGGCTTCGCCGCCCTCTGGCAGCCGGCCGGCGGATGGCTCGGACTTCTGCTGATCTACTTCATCGCCCCGCGGGCCCGCAAATTCGCCCAGTTCACGCTGCCTGACCTGTTGGAAGCCCGCTACAACCAGACCGCCCGCGTCCTCGGCACCTTCGCCATCCTCTTCGCCTACGTCGGAATCACCAGCTATCAATTCAAAGGCGGCGGCGACGTCCTTCACCTCATCTTCCCCGACACGATCTCGTCGGAGTTCGGCACCTACCTCATCGCCTTCTTCGTCATCGTCACCACGGCTCTCGCCGGAATGTCCTCCGTGGCCTACATGGATGTAGCGATCGGCTCGCTCGTCACCGTCATCTGCATCGTCGCCGCGCCCTACCTGCTCCACCAGGCCGGCGGATGGCCCGGCCTCCATTCTTCGCTGCCTCAGCAGTATTTCCAAGTCTTTGGAAACTACCAGGTATCGCCCGAAGGCATCATGCAGCAACCGGCGATGGGTTTCGTGCGCGCACTCGAGTTCCTCGTCCCCACCATGCTGCTCATGCTCGGCAACCAAGTCATGTATCAGAAGTTTTTCTCGGCAAAGAGCGAAAAGGACGCCCGCTACTCCGTCGTCGGCTGGATCATCGGCACCGTCATCCTCGAAACCCTCATCGTTGCAATCGCCGTCTTCGGCCGCGCACTCTATCCCACCGGCGAAGTCGCACTGCACCCGCGCGAAATCATTCCCTACACCGCGCGTCACGGACTGCCCGCCGTGCTCGGCGCCGTCCTCCTCGGCGCCGTCTTCGCCAAGGTCATCTCCACTGCATCCAACTATCTCTTCTCGCCCGCAACCAATCTCGTCAACGATGTCTTCGTCCGCTACATCGCGCCTGAAGCCTCGAACAAGCGCGTGCTCATCGTCTCGCGCCTCGCCGTTGTGCTGCTCGGATGCTGGGCTCTCTACCAGGCCGTCTATGCCGAAAGCATCCTCCAGAAGATGCTCTGGGCCTACACCATTTATTCCGCGGCGCTCACACCCGTCGTTCTGGCCGCCTTCTATTCGAAGCGCGCCACTGCCTGGGGAGCCGTCGCCGCCATTGCCGGCGGCACTGTGGTCACGCTTGCCTGGGACATGCCCGGAGTCAGACCTCTTTTCCCGCACATCATCGCCGACCGCGACGCCATCTTCCCCGCGCTCTTCGTCGCCGTTGCCGCACTCATCGTGGTCAGCCGTTTCACCGCGCCTCCCACGCCTGCTCAACTGGCAACGGTCTCTGAGTAATCAACAAGACAGGCAGCGCCCATCTGATGGCCTAGACTGTTATTTGGATCCACACATGCCAACGCGCCCCTGCTGGGTCGAGATCTGCACCCGCAATCTTGAAGATAACTACCGCTTTCTCTCGAACCTCGTCGCCCCCGACGCTGAGCTGTTGGCCATCGTCAAGGCCGACGCCTATGGACACTCGCTCAGACTTTGCGCGCCCTCCGTGGTGCGTGCCGGAACTCGTTGGCTCGGCGTAACCAGCGTGGAAGAAGGCGTCGAGGCCCGCCGCCTCTGCCCTGATGCGCGCATCCTCGTCATCGGCGGCGTCTTCCCCGGCCAGGCGCCGGATGTCGTTCGCCACAAGCTGACCGCCGTCGTCTGGGACGTCTTGCAATTCGAAGAAATCGAAACCGCCGCACTCCTCGCAGACGTTCGCTCCGTCTCGGTTCACCTCGAGATCGACACCGGCATGAGCCGCCAAGGAGCCGCACCCGAATCGCTCGATCCGCTTCTTGCGTGCTTTCACCGCGACTCCCGCCTGCGCCTCGAAGGCGTGATGACGCATCTGTTTGCCGCCGACGAAGCCGACGAGCGCGTAACCGGCGAGCAGCTCGCCCGCATGGACAAAGCACTCGCCCGCATCCAGTCTGCCGGCCTCCACGCCGGCGTGCTCAACGTGGGCAACTCCGCCGCGCTGCTTGCCGGCCAGGCTGGCAGAATTGCGGACCTCGCCGCGCGCTACGATATGAAGCTCCTCATGCGCCCCGGACTCGCCATCTATGGATTAGTCCCCGCATACGACCCGCAGTTTGAGCCCGCTGAGCCCATCTTCCTCGCCCAGGCCCGGCGCCAGCTTCGACCGGTGCTCAGTTGGAAATCCCGCGTGGTCAGCGTGCGATCCGTACCGCCCGGCGCCGTGGTCGGCTACAACGGAACCTTCGTCGCCACCGAACCAATGCGCCTCGCGCTTGTCGCTGCTGGATACGGGGACGGCCTCGACCGCAAGCTCGGCAATCGCTTCAGCCTGCTTGTGCACGGCCGGCGCGCGCCTCTCATCGGTCGCATCAGCATGGACCAGGCTGTGATCGACGTGACGGAGATCCCAGACGTCGCGCCCGGCGATGAAGTCGTTCTCATCGGTCAGCAGGGCAGCGAAACCATCACCGCCTTCGACCACGCCAAAGCTGCGGACACCATTCCCTGGGAGATCTTCACGCGCATCAGCGCCCGTGTCCCTCGCATTCCCACCTAGCTTCCCGATTCAATCATTCGCATTAAGAAACCAAAACGGAGGGAGGAGCGCCCTTTAGGCCGCTGAATGGCCGTCGGTATATGTGTGGCCTTCAGGCCCGGGCCTTTTTCCACCATCACTAACACGGCGCGCCGGTAGGGCCGATCGATGTCGCTGCCGCCGCGCGCTGCGCAATCTGCAGCCCCGTCGCTCCGCTCACCGCTGCAATCATCGCGTCAATGCCCATCGCCGAGTTCAACAGCATGTGGTAAAGCCCACGCGCGCACCACTCCTGCTGGTAGAACTTGCGGATCACCGCCGCCCGCCGCTTGTCAGCAGCCGCCAGCGCTTGCTCGGAATGCTGCGCCTGCTTGGGAAACGACTGCGCAAACCAGTTGCGCTTGGCCTTCAGCGTGGCATATACAAACACGTGAAAGCATCCCGGATTGCACGCCAGCGCACAGGCTGCGCCTCGTCCCACCAGCACGCAGTTTCCGTGCTTCGCGGCTTCCATGATCTCGTCGCGAATCAGCGACAGCATCCGTTCAGAGTCGAATACCTGCTCCTCCGAGAGACCGGTCATCTGGTAAGCCGTGTCGTGCCAGAACGCCTTTCCGTAGCGGTAGTACCAGGGATCGAGCCGCTCGTCGAACTTTGCCGCCAGCTCCGGCGAAACACCGGCCCGCCTCGCTGCGGCGCACACCAGCTCCGAGTCCAGCAGCCGCCACCCCAGCCGCCCAGCAAGATCGTGGGCAAACTCCCCGCCCCGAGAACCATACTCCCGCTCTACAGTGATCACCCGGGTCGGCGCATGGATCATCAGCAACCCTCCTGTCAGTGGAGCATACAACGGAACCGCATTCACTCGGCAAGGAAATAGGCTGACGGAAAAGGCGCGGAGCATAAGCCCCGCGCCCACTGTTCACTGCACACTATTCACTGTTCGCTGTCTACTGCGTTACCGGCGCTGCCGGAGCTGCTTTCGGAGGTTTCAAATGCGGAACATTCGGCGCCGCCGGCCCTGAAACCGCCGGAGGAGGAGGAGGTGCTTCATCGCCGCGCTTGATGTGAATATCGCCGTTTTCCGCGGTCAGAGTCACCTTCGGTCCGCCCGCGCCGACCTTCCCGCTCACTGTCTTGCTCTCGTCGCCGCTCACCGCCAGCGAGAAGTCCGTGACGATATCGCCATTCTTCGTATTGCCGCTCACCGTTGCCGATGCATTCGGCGGCAGCGTCACTTCCACATCGCCCTTCAGGTTCCGCGCCTCGACCGCGTAGTTGCCGGCCGTCTCCACCGCGATGCGGCCGTCGCGATCCTCAACATAGCTGTCGCCGTACACCTGGGTCAGATCGACGTCCTTCGAGTGCGTAGTGACGCGAACCTGTCCCTTCGCCTGCGTCACGCGCAGGTTGTCGGGATTCAGCGTCAGGTCGCCGGGCAGTGACGCCACGTCCATGTCCGTCACCGACGTGTGCACGTGAATTGCTCCGTTCACATTCTCCATGTGCACGTCGCCAAAGAGCTCGCCGTTGATCGTGACCTTGCCGGTGATCTCCGACAGCGTGAGATCATTGCAATTTCCTTCCGCCGTCAGATCGCCGTCGATCTGGTGAGCAGAGAAATCTCCCTTGTCCGTCGAGAAGCGCACCTGCACCGAGCCCTTGATCACGCTCAGATGCACGTCTCCGTGATTCGAATTGATATTTACGCCACCGCTCAGATTCGCGGCCGTCACATCGCCGTGTCCCGAGTGCACCGTCACGTGCGCGCTCTTCGGAACCGTAACCGTCAGGTTCTGTCGGCCGTTGTTGTTGCCGTCCGACTTCACCAGCACCGCGCTGCCGCTCACTGTCACGTGCGCCTGCTCCGCGTCGAAGATCTTTTTCGCTTCTTCATCCGAGCCGGAGTAGGCCACCTCGTGCGCCCGCACCTCGATATTCGGAGAATCGCCGGCCGTAATGCTCACATCGCCGCGCGGATTCTCAATCTGCACGGCCGCATCCGCGGGAATCTGCACATTCAGCACCTGCTGATCCATATCGTGCTCAGGCAGTCCGAACATGTTGAAGAAGTCATTGTCGCGGTCGCCCCAATCGGCTCTCCACGGACCCCAGAAGCCCCGCGTCCATCCTGAGGCGCAGAATCCAATCACGGCCAGCAGGATCAGAATCCCCACAAACCCCGTGCCGCGCCGCACCGGCGTGTCGCGCTTCAAATCGAGCGCCCACTCGGCCAGCATGGCCAGGCCCGCGGCGATCAGCATCAGCGGCCACCACCTGCCGTACCAAGTCCAGAAGTTCGCCGAGCTGATGTGCCCGGAGTAAATCAGCACCCACACCACGCCGATCGCAATCAGGATCAACGGTCCCACAACCGACGGAACCCGCGGCCCGTATGCGTGGTAGTACTTCGCCTTGTAGGCGTACTGCTGCGCCTTCCACGCGTCACGTTGGGCGCGCCACGCAGCTCTCTGCTGTTCGCGATACACCCGCCACTGCGTGCGGGGATCGTATCCGCTCGGCGGAATATTCGGAGGCACGCTGCTCATGACTGTCCTCCTTCAGGCCCTTTGCCATAGTCCGGTGCTGCCGCGGGAACAATCGATGCGCCCGGCTGCGCGGTTCCGGTTGCGGCCGCATTCGGCGCCGCTGCGCTGGGCGCCGCGCCATACGGATAAGGAGAGCCCGCATACGCTTCGTCTCCTGCCGCTGCCAGCGCTGCCCGTTCGGCCAGCTTCATCACGCCGATCAGAATCAGCAGCAGCGGGAAGAACAGGCTCCAGAAATCGACAATGCCAGCTTCATGCATCAGCAGTATCGTGCCGAGCAGGAGCAGAATGGCCGGCCCCCTCAATCGGCGAATCAATATGTAGCGGTTCATTGCTGGCCTCCCTTCGTGTCTTCCATCCGGCGAACGATCAACCACACGCCGAGCGCTATAAAGATGAGCGGCCAGAGAAACTTGAACAAGTGTTCGGCCAGGAATCCCAGCTGGTTCAGCAGAAGCAGCAGCCCGAATCCAATCAGGATCAGTGCTCCAATCGGCTCCTTGCGCCGCCAGAAGACCGGCGGCACGGGTGGCACCGGCGGCAAAGCCGGATCCACGTACCCTGACGCGCTCGGCGGTGGATACGACGCCTGGTACTGCGTATACGGCGCCTGCTGATACCCGCCGCCACCGCCCGCAGGCGGCACGCCGCCAACTCCCGTCGCGCCCGGCTGCCCCGACACTCCGGGCTGACCGGGCCGATGCTGCGGCCCGCCAAGATTCAGCCAGTTGCCCACCTCGTTCAGGCCCAGCGGATCGGGCAGCGGCTGGCCCTCGCGGATCGCCTTCGCTGTGTGGTACGCCTCAAACGACTGGTACAGGATCCACGCCGGAATAAACAGCCCGAAAAGCCCGTAATGCGTCGTGATGCTGATGATCACGACAAAAATCACTACGTGGATCAGTCCCTTGAAGTACTGCCCGTTGTACATCGCGCCCACGCCGGGAATGATTCCGAGCACCGCCGCAGCCGACGGATTCGGTCCGCTTGAGGCCGCTACAAACGGTTGTTGCATGTTCTGCCATGACGCGAAGCATGGCTCGCACAGAATCTGCCCATTGCCCGGATTGCGGACGCAACCCGCACAGAGCGCCTTCCCGCAATTCTGGCAATACGCCGTTGCTGCCACTCCGTAGTGATTTACGCAATCCATACTGTGCTCCCTTCCCGTATTGCCATTTCGATCTCGGGGCCCCCGACGCGTGGTCTTGGTCGTTGGGGCGTAGAGCCGCCAGGATGCGCGGGCCCGGTTCCCAGGCGACAGGTCTCAGTCGCCTGGGTGGTCGCGGGTCGGTCTTGAAGCGTAACGGAAGTTTCCAAATAATCGGAGTCCCTCAGCGCCGGAGCCCCAGACTGTTGGGGAGGATCGACGCGGGACCCGCCGTCTTTCCGGCTAGGATTCTGTTTTGATTCACCCGGCTGCGCCGGCTGAGTCTGCTGCTGTTGCTGCTGGATCTGGTTATTGCGGCGGAGCTCCTTCATCCGCGATTCCACCTCGTACACCAGCCGCAGGTGGTCGTAGTACCGGATAATCGGCGTCGACGCCATCGTCAGCCGCCGCTCCATGAAGGAACGCACCGCGCTGGGCCGCAGATTCGAAAGCCGGAAATCCGTCAACCGGACGCCCGTAATGTTCAGAGTCACGGCGATCGAGAAGAACGCCATCGCCGCCGTCATCAGCAGCCGCGGCTCGGCAAAGCGGCGAATCCGCCCCATGATTCCCGGCCGCTGCCACGCCGGAATCGCCATTGGAACCACGTTGCCGGCCGTAGCCAGCTTGTACTCGGAGGTATGTCCCGGCCCGGTCTGCGCCAGGATCTTATCCAGCAGACCCTCCGGGACCTCTGGTTCCGGGCTTAGAAACTCCAGCCACTCCCGCCCTTGCCGGGCTTCCTCAAACAATGCGGTGCATGACGGGCAGACAGCCATGTGCGAGGAGAAGGTCGCCTCATCCTCCGGCCGCAGCAGCCCGTCCAGCGCGTCCGCCAGGAGCGTCTCCCAAAGCCCGCAAGCTGGAGAGTTCGGAATGTTTCCGCGGTCTGCCATCACATCACCTCCCGCTTATTACGTTCCAGAAGCCTCGCAAGTTCCGCACGGCCCCTGCTAATGCGGGATTTAACCGTCCCTTCCGGTATGCCCAGCACCTGGGCGATCTCTTTGTAATCCATGTCCTGTAAGTCCCTTAATATCACAGCTTCCCGCAGCTCAACCGATACCTTGGCCAGCGCCCCCTGCACCATCTTGGCCAATTCCTTCTGTGCAGCCTTTTCATGCGGTGAAGCGCCGCCCGCCTGCAGTCGGTCGATTGGCCGCAATTCGTCGGTCTCGTTCCACCCGGCATCCAGAGAATCCGTCGCCCTTTGGTTGCGGGTACGGCGGAAGTTATCCACCAGCAGGTTGCGGGTCATGGTTGTGATCCACACCTGCAGACTGCCGCGCGCGGTATCAAAACTGCCTAGATTGGAATAAATCTTGAGGAAGACATCCTGGGTAAGATCTTCAGCGTCAGCGTTGTTTCCTGTAAAACGATAGCAGAGCCCATAGACACGCCGATGGTGGGTACGGACCAGTTCGGCCCATGCCCCGGAATCACCGTTCAAGCAGCGGCCGACGACTTCGGACCAATCGATCTCCAGATGTCTCACCTCCCCGCTCACCGGGGTCCCCGCCAAGCGGTCCTTGCTTGTTGGGGCAGTGAGGCGGTCGTCCGGCGTCATTCTCTTCGGTTCCTGACCGTGGCGGGTGACGGGTGCCCGTGGCGTCTGATCCAGCTTGCGCCGGGATGGCACCGTCGGCGCCACCATTCCTGCCACGCTCCAGCTTAATGTACCCGCGCAAGCCATGGAGCCCTATACGTATCATTTTGTTGCGCGGTTCCCGGCTCCGGCACCCCGGGAAGAGAACGGAGGGAGCAGGAGCCTTCAGGCCCCTGAAAACCACGCTCACAAACAGCTGTGGGGCTTCACCGACTGCGGAAAAACTCACTCGCAGCGGGTCTTTTAACCCGGCACGACTTTTTTAGAGCATTTTCGGAATTCACGTGGACTATTGAATTCATTGAAGGGTGGCTTTTTCTTGAGGAAGGAGCCACTTGAGTGCGTGGTTTCGGTCTAGGGGGTACCCCTCAGCCGCGTGGCAGAATCGCCAGAACGGGCAGGAACAGACAGCGCGGCCGACTAACCACTGACCTCTGACCACTGACACCTGAATCAGGGGCTATGCGGAAGCCTTCTCCGCGACAGGGAAACGCACCTGCTCCGCGGGGCGTGGGGAAAGCGCCTCCTCTGCGTGCTGAATGCGGCGAACCAGGATCTTTCTCAGCATGCTCGCAGTGTTGTCGTCCAGCCCCAGGTGGGAATTCTCCTCCATAACTTCGAGAGCGTAGCGGAGCTCCTTCACAGGATCGGCAGCAGTTCTGGCTTTCATAGTGGGACCATTCTAACCGCTCCGGCCCGAAACTTAATCGGTTTTTCTCAGTCCGTTTCAGGCAGTTCTTTGAAACCTGCATTGCAATTCGCGACCCCGACGCATCGCACGCCTGAAGAAGAAGGGCACCATCTTCGAGATTCGTCAGCATCAAATCTGCTGAAGAAGCCACGCTCTTTAGAAGTCGATCCTTCCCTGAAACGCGATCATACGCGGGGAGCTGTCGCCCCCCAATCCAACTCCCAACAGCCCGGTGGGAGGGGAGATCGTGCTTTCAAGGGTTCCGAATCTGGCCGGAACCGACACGCCGGGTGCGCCGGCTTCTACCTCACTTGGCAGTGCAAAGTTGGGATGATTGAACGCGTTGAACATCTGTGCATCGAGGCGGAACGTGATCCCTTCTTTAATTGGAAAAGTCTTGGTGATGTAGATGTCGGAATTCGTGTAATGCGGTCCGCGTACGGAGTTCCGTCCGGAATTGCCAAATTGGCAGTGTGCCGGCGAATCGCCGCCCACACATGCTCCCGTTGTCGGATCAACCACCGAGACGAAGGCTTCCGGGTTGAGCCATTGTTTCGTGCCCGCCACGGTGACTCCGGGAACAGAACTCTTCTGATACATGGACACGCCAGGAATTCGATTCGCGTAAGCCGGCGCGTTGAACTGAACGGTGCTGGCTCCGTTCGCCTGAAACACGCCGTTGCCGTTGGCGATGTAAGGCTGGCTCAGCACGCTGAAGGGCAGGCCAGAGTGCAGGATGGCAGTTTCCGAGATCGACCACCCTTCAAAGATTTGACGCGCCAAGGGGCGGCTGGAGTGGAATGGCACCTGGTACAAACCATAGGCGGAGACGTTATGGCGAACATCGTAGTCGCAACTGGCATACTGCCGGTTCAGTTCTCCAGGCAAAGGCGACATCAGTCCCTGCGTGGAGAAGGCCAGCAAACCGCCGTTCGATATCTCGTCGAGGCAGTGACTGAACGTGTAGTTGCCGTGCAGCGTGAGCCCGCGCCACTGTTGCGTATATGAGCTTTGAAGTCCGGCATAACTGCTGTTGGCGTCGGTGCGAAACTCATTCACATTCCCGAATCGTTGATCGAGCGGCTTCTGGTATGGAAACGGCGAGAAGCATCCATCGCAAACTGTCTGGTAGCCATTGAGCTGCACCTGGAACGGCTCATGGAGCCCTCGTGTGCCGACGAAATCGATGCGCAGGTTCCCACCCGATCGGATCTGCTGCTCAACGCCAAAATTGTATTGGTAGTAATGCGGTGTTTTGAGTGTTCCACTCGGGAACGTGTTGAGGCTGACTGCCAGCGGACATGTGGGTGCGAAGGGCTGAATTCCCGCGCAGGGGGCGCCGCCTGAACGAAAGATCGTCTGGAACGAATGGTTCGCGTTCGCCGCCGCATCGATGGCACTGCCAGCGACGCCGGGAGCGATGCCGATGCCGCCGACCTGGCCACCGATTCCACCAACGAACGTCGGATCGTTGGGCGCGTTCATCGCAGCAAGATCGGCAATCTGCATGGGAATGATGTCGCTGAAAACTCCAATGCCGCTATGAACCGTTAGCCACGGATGCAGTTGATAGGCAAAGGAAACTCGCGGCTGATAGACGAACAACGGCGTGGCAGGAAACAGGTCGTGAACGTTTCCCAATACAACCTTGTTCAGCGGTCCATCGCTGTTATGTGAAGCATCAAGGAAGGAGCCCGCCATGCGGGCGAAAAGATCCTTTCCGCTCGTGACGTTCGTGTTCCAGGTGACGCGCATGCCGTAAGTAATGGTGGTCTTGGCGGTGGGCTTGTAGGCGTCCATCGCGTAATATTCCAGATTGCCCGCCGAAACCCGCTCTTTCAGCGAAACGGGAAAGCTCTGACTGGCCGTGTATGCGGCTCCGTAGGTGAACTCCGCCAGGTCATTGAAGGTCACCGTTGGCACTGTACCTTCGCCGACATCGTAGTTGCTCACATCGAGACGCCGCGTATTGATTCCGAACTTCCACGTATGCTTCTCATGCGTCCATGTCAGGTTGTCGTTGATTTGCCATTGCGTGACCTTACGGCCCTGCGGATAGGTGTTGTCGTTGCCGCCTATCGTCGTAAACGGAACTGAGTCGCTGCCCGACGCCAGCACAATGGGAAATGTCCCTAGCACCTGCGGATAGTGGTTCGGTTCAAAGATGCTGGAGTACCAGCTCGCGCCAGGATTGAACTGGTTCACCACGCTCGAACTGAACACATGAGTGTAGCCCGCAACGAGAGTTCGCTGTGGCTGCGGCGAATAGGAGTTGAAAATAGGGTTCACAGGATCGGTGTACGCTGCCTGAAGCCCAGTGTCCTGCTGAAAGCGATACCAGACGCTGTTATTTGAGTTGATCGTGTGATCGATCTTCACCACAATCAGGTTCTCGCCGTCGCTATTGTTCAAGGAAGCCTGGCGCTGGCTGGCGCAACCATCGCCGTTTGTACCAAGTGGGCATCCGACAATAGGCACCGGTGAGCCGCCTGATGCTGGTAGCAGAGAGAACATCTTCTGGTAAAAGGGGATCTCTGCGGGCTGAGCCGGAAGAGTTGCGCCCGTGACTGGGTCCGTTCCGCCGGTGGCGAGTTGACCCAAGACATATTGTTGGTATGCCGGCGTCGGCAGAGTAATTTGCGACACGAGGGGCAGCGCGATGCGAATACCCTCGTAGTGCCCGAAGAAGAACAGCCTATCTCTCCGAATGGGTCCACCGATACTGGCGCCAAATTCGTTGACTGTGGAACGGGGCTTCTTCGCATCGCTTTCCGCCGTATCGTTCGCATGCAGAAAGTAGTCCTCCGCATTGAACCGAGAGCCATTCCAGATTTCGTACGTGTCACCGTGAAACGCGTTGGTGCCCGACTTGGTAAAGTAGTTCACCTGGGCTACGGCGTACCGACCTTGATCGACGGAGTAAGAGTTGGTATTAACAGTCGCTTCCTGTACTGCATCGAGTCCGATGACGAGATTTGTGGAAAGACCGATGTTCAGTCCAAGCCAGGGATCGTTCGTATCGTATCCGTCGAGGATGTAGCCATTCGAGGTGGCAGGCAGTCCGTTGAACTCCACGTTGCCATAGCCTCCCGCAGCTTTCGCGTCGTTGGAAGAGCCCGCCGTGTTCATCAGCGCTCCCTGCGCGAATTGTGCAATGTAGGTGAGGTCCTGCCCTGGGTTCGGCAGCTTTTCGATGGCTTTCGCTTCGAGTGTCGTTGAGGTATTGGGGTTCTCCAGGCTCAGCAGTCCGGTCTGCGCCGTAACCTCGACGGTTTGCGATGTGGCCGCGGGCTTCAGAGTGAAATTCACCGCGATGGTCTGACCCACGGCAACCATCGAAGGTTGCGACTCAGCCGGTCCAAAGCCTTCGGCCGTCACGGAAATACGATAGGTCCCCGGATTGACCTGCGCGAAGAGAAAACGCCCTTCGGCGTTGCTTCGCGCAGTTCGTGCCGCTCCCGTGCTAACCTCCGTAGCCTTCACAGCGGCATTCGAAACAACCGCCCCTGTCGCGTCGTTGATGCTTCCTGTGAGTGCGCTGCTCGTTCCACTCTGCGCTCGTAAAGTCTTCGCGTTAACCGCGGTTAACATCAATAGAATCGCGGGGAGCACTGTGGCTCGGATTCGCATCAACAATGAACTCCTGAGATCGGGAATGAATTCCCTTATGAGTGCGCTAGCCTGTGCGACCACGCGGTGGGGAACGGTAAAGAGAATTGCCCGGCTCCTAATATTTAGGCTTGCCTAATTATTAGGTTGACCTAAAATAGTGGAAGTGTCAACCCATTATTGAGGAGATGCCAGCTCATGCCGCCGAGACGCCAGGTGCACGCCAACACGGAATCAGTGGACAACTATCTGAAGGCGATCCTTGCTCTTAGCGGACCTGAGGAACGGCGCGTATCGAGTTCGTCTCTGGCAGACCGTTTAGGAGTTGCACCGGCTTCGGTCACCAACATGCTCCAGAAGCTGGCATCGTCTCCGTCGCCCTTTGTGGAATACGAAAGACACCGCGGAGTTCTCCTGTCGCCAGCAGGCAAACGGCGGGCGCTTGAGGTGCTGCGCCATCATCGCCTGATCGAGACATTCCTCTATAAAGTGCTGGACTACCCTCTCGAAGAGGTTCACGAGGAAGCGGAGCGCCTCGAACATTTCATCTCGGAGCGGTTCGAAGAGCGCATCGCCGCAATGCTCGGCAACCCGAAGTTCGATCCGCACGGGCATTGCATTCCGGCGATGGACGGGAAGATGCCCAGGCAGACCTCCATTCCCTTAACGGATATTCATGGACAAGGAACTTTCATCGTGGACAACATCTCGGATCAGGATGCGCAACTGTTGAAGCGGCTCAAGGCTCACGGCATCACTCCAGGCGCTCGGTTACAGGTCACAAACGGTTCCGCCGACGATTTTGTTCTGCGCACCAGTGCGGATTCGAAGAATCTGCACCTCTCCCGCGATCTAGCGGCCGCAGTTCGCATCCGTTCCGTACACTAGGGAACGTTAGTGAGAGTCACTACTGGTTTGTCTGACATAACGGGCAATCAGAAATTGAGTGTCAACTGTTTCGTACAGGCCGATGCGCTCATCGAGTAGAAAGGCGGTCGTTTGTTACGGCCCGAGAAGATGGTCCTCCACTCGTCAGTAATGAAGTGGTGAACATATCTTCAGTTGCGGCCTAACATTGCATTCGGTAGCAGGACAACTATGGATTGAGAATCCCGATGCTGGCGGCATAACGCCGCATTGCCTGGCCGTTCCGATTCATTCAATACCGATCGCCGAACTCCGGCTCCACAGGATTCTCAAACAGCGATGCATCGCGCGTGACGATCGTCAGACCGGAAGGCGTAACGAAGTAGCGCCGTTTGTCCTCCACCTGGTCGTACCCGATGACGGTTCCCTCCGGAATGTGCACATCGCGGTCGATGATGGCGCGGCGGATGCGGCAGTGCCGCCCGATCTGCACGTGCGAGAACATGATGCTCGAGTCGACGTCGGAGTACGAATTCACGCGCACATCTTGTGACAGCACGCAGTTCGAAACCGAAGCGCCGGAGATAATCACGCCGGCGGTAATAATCGAGTTGATTGCGCTGCCGGTGCGTCCCGGCTCGCCGAACACAAACTTCGCCGGCGGATACTGCCGCACCCGTGTCCGGATCGGCCAGCTGTTGTCATACAGGTTGAAGACCGGCGACACCGAGCAGAGATCCATGTTGGCTTCGTAATAGGAGTCGAGCGTCCCCACATCGCGCCAGTAGAGCGCCGTCTGCTTGTTCTCATCGACGAAGGTGTAGGCCATCATCTTTTTCCTGCCCAGCATGTTGGGCAGAATGTTGTGGCCGAAGTCGTGCTTCGAGTTCGGATCTTCAGCGTCGGCGATCAGCGCCTTGAGCAACGTCTCGGTGTTGAAGATGTAGATGCCCATCGAGGCTTCAACCTTGTCCGGGTTGAAGGGCGAGCGGACCGACGTCGACGCCGGCTTCTCCTGAAAGCCCTGGATCTCGCCGTTCGGCGCAACGTCGACCACACCGAAGCGCGCCACCTCTTCGGGCCCCACCGGAAGCGTTGCCAGTGTGACTTCGGCCTTCTGTTCCTGGTGATACTCCAGCATGCGGCTGTAGTTCATCTTGTAGATGGTGTCGCCGCTCAGGATGATCATGTGCTTGGGCTGCTCGCTGCCGATCGAATAGATGTTCTGGTACACAGCATCGGCCGTGCCCATATACCAGTTGGTCCCGGTGCGCTGCATCGGCGGCAGCAGCTCGAAGAACTCGCCCAGTTCCTGCGCCACAATGCCGGTCCAGCCTTCGCGGATATGCCGGTTCAGAGACAGCGCCTTGTACTGGGTGAGAATGAATACCCGGCGCAGGCCGGAGTTGATGCAGTTGGAGAGCGTAATGTCAATTATCCGGTAATGGCCGCCAAAAGGCACGGCGGGTTTGGCGCGGTCACGGGTAAGGGGGAAGAGCCGTTCGCCGGCCCCTCCCGCAAGCAAAACACCCAAAGTATCTTTCATGTCCGTATGAGCCTGCCTTGTCGCGTTGTCTTTCCGGAACTTTCTCAGCGCGAGACCGACTACCGTTATCCGGTACGGCAAATGTTTCAGAGATGAACTTTTCAAATTCGCCTCTGAACGGCGAAGAATACCACACACAGATAACAGATGCAGCCCCCTCGTCTTAGACCGTATTGTTGCGGCCAAAAAGGGAACGGCCGGAGCCGCGTTGCATCCGGCTCCGGCCTCGATGAATCCTGTTCTCCGCGCTTACCTGCGCTTCGCCTTGAAACGGTATTGCACGCCCACCGAGATGGCGAAGTTCACGTCGGTCTGCGTATATTTTGCGCCGTAGTTGATGTTGTACCGGGTGATGACCGCGTCAGGCGTAATGCGGAACACCCAGCGTGGCGACCGGTTCAGGTCCATATGCCCACCCACGATGGCACCGAGAGCAACCTGGTCGGGATAGAAGCCGACTGCCGAGGGAGGCAGTCCGCGAAGGTCCCTCTCGAACTGGCCGTATGCGCCGCCCACCATGGCATGCGCAATCAGCGCGCCGTGCTTGTTGTGCGGTCCCAGCCACTCCGGCCCTGCGACAAAGAGATACTGCGCCACAAACGGACCTGAGATGAGTTGTTTCACCGTGTTGTCGCCGAGGCCCGCGCCGCTGGTTCCTACGTAGGCGCGGCCGCTGCCCTCCAGTGCCCAGCGCTTGCTCAGCCAGTACGATGCCGACACGTCGAGGCCGCCGAGGTTCGCTCCCTGCAGCAGCGTGGGGCCCGCCTTTATGTGGTCATAGGCCATGCCCAACGAAATATCAAACTTGTTGTCGTAGCGCACACGGGCCAGCGGATCGACCGCGATATACGTGCCATTACCCGAGGTTTGCGAGCTGTCGGTCTGCACCGACGGCTGAACCTGGCAGTTGGCGCGCGGAACTAAGGCAAGCAGACCAACAAGGACTGCTGAAAACAAAGAAAAGCTTACTGAGAGACGCATCATCTCAAAGCTTACAGGACCATACCTTTTCGGGACAATTGCCGGTGCTTCCGGTTAGACCCAGCCGTCGACCCGTGGCGAGCCAATCCAGCCGATCCATGATCCCCCAAACCTCATGATGATTACGGGTCGCAGCGCTCGGCCCAGCTCGCATAAACCAGGTAACGGATCGTCTTCAGCGTCTCCAGCGCCGCATCAGCCGCCGAACCCGAGTCGCCCGGCTCGAGCGCCGGCGCGGCATGCGTGCGCCACTCGAGCGACGTACGGCCGAAGATCATCCCCGCACGCGGCAGGTGGTCGACGCTCGAAATAATCTCCGCCGAGTGCCAGCCATGAGCCTTCATCAGCCGTTCGGAGTAGCAGGCATTCTGGACGGTGTCCCTTGCCCGCGTCTCGACGAAGATCGCCGAAGGCGGAATGCCCTGGGCCGCCGTCGCGCTGGCCATCACCTCGGCCTCCACGAAGCGATTGTGTGCCGGGCCGCCGGTGAAGATCAGCCGCGGTGCGACCCCTCGCTCGTACTCGCGCACGCTCTCGCTAACGCGGGCCAACTCTTCCGGCGTCGGATTCCCGTCGGAATCGGCCGGCGTGCCAAGAACAAGAATGGCGTCAAAGTGGTCGCGCGCAGTATTCGAGTTCGGTGCAAGCCGGCGTGCCACGACGGCCCATCCCAGGAGAATCACGACCAGCGCAATCGTCCCCAGCGATGAACGCATGATCCAGGACCCCTTGCCCAGCTTGATCGGCTTGTAGCGATGGTGCGGCTGGCGAGTGGTCGCGCGCCGGCGGGTCGGACGGGATGAAGATGCAATGGCCACACCGGGCTCCCACATTCCACTTTAAAAGCGGAACCTGCCTGCCGGTCACACCAGGGTATTAACTGAGATGGGCCCTCGGCCGTGCGGCTGCGCAGTTGGCGATCAGCCCAGGTCCGCCGGATGATCCCACGAGTCCAGAACAATCTCGCTCAGCGGCTTGCGGCTCCGGGGAGCTTGCTCCTGTGCCTGGAACTTCTCGTGCAGATCGGCCGGCTCGCCCTGGTAACCGAGCGCCATCACCGAACCCATGCTGTAAGTCTCTGGAATCGCAAAGGCTTCGCGGGCCTTCACCCAGTCGAATCCGGCCATTTGGTGAGTCGCGAGACCGAGAGCGGCCGCCTGCACCGCCATCAGCGCCATGGCCGCGCCTAGATCGTGCGCTGCGTAGTTGTTGGGCGTGTCGTTGTGGCTGAAGCGGGTCCTCGCGATACCGAGGATCAGCACCGGCGCGCTCTTTGCCCATTCCTGGTTAAACGGCACCAGGGCATCAAGGATCTTCTTGTAGGTCTCTGAGTTACGGTGCCCGACGAAGAACCGCCAGGGCTGCTCGTTGTAGGAGGAAGGCGCCCATCGGGCAGCTTCAAAAATGGTCTTCAGATCGGCTTGACTCACATCCCGGCCGGCGAAGGCGCGTGGGCTCCAACGTTCGAGGATTACCGGCAGTACACCCTCAGTCGAGGGCTGCGCATACTTCATCTTGTTCACTTCACTTCCCACAGGTGTCATTCACCAAGTCTCCGGGAGAATCTATTTGCCTCCATTTGATTGCGCATTCCGCTGAAAAGATTCGTTTTGTAGTCCCTGAATCGAACACCGCAGGCCCGGGTTTGGAGGATTCAGACTGTGATACGAATTCTGATGCGCGGTAACCCGCCGTTCACATTCCGAGGCGATACTTGTAAGCAAATCTTTCTTCTCAGGATTTCAGCCGCAAGTCTGAAATCCATGGGGTTGCCTCTGCGGATTTGGAGACAGATCCGATAGGGCGTAAGTGTATTATGGCGGCAACCTGTCATTGTGGCGGCAGACCGTCATCAGGGCGGCAACTCCGTCAGCTAGACGTCGGACACATGTTGAACAAACTCTATGGAGGTATCATGTCGAGATTCATTCCGAGGGGCAGCTTTGCGCTCTTTGCGGTTCTTCTCTCTCTGCTCAGTTTTGCCCCGGTAGCACGGGCCCAATCCGCTGTGGACGGCGCCATCGGTGGAAACGTGCTCGATAGCACCGGCGCGGTTGTCCCGAATGCCGCCGTCTCGGTGGTCAACAACGGAACCAACGCCCAGCAAAACGCCGTCACCGATGCATCGGGCTACTTCCGAGTGATTCACCTGCAGCCCGGCGACTACCACGTGACCGTCACCGCATCCGGCTTCAACACCTACGATGCGAAGAGCGTCACGGTTGAAGTCGGCGTGATTACCGACGTTGAAGCGCGCCTGAAGGTCGGTAGCTCCTCGCAGACGGTGGAAGTGACCGGTGAACCGCCCCTCGTGAACACGACGTCGCCAGATTTTGCCGGCGTGGTCGATCAAATCCCGTTGCACGACCTGCCGGAAAACAACTACCGCTGGTCGGCATTCGCGCTGCTCACTCCCGGCGTGGTCAACGACAGCAACGGCTACGGCCTGCTTAGCTTCCGCGGCCAGAGCACGCTGCTCAACAACGTCACCATCGACGGAACCGACGACAACCAGGCGTACTTCTCTGAGGAACGCGGACGCACGCGCGCGGGCTACTCCACCATCAAGGCCGCAGTGCAGGAGTTCCAGGTAAACACCTCGAACTACTCGGTCGAATACGGCCGCTCCGCCGGCGGTATCGTCAACTCCGTCACCAAGAGCGGCTCGAACGTGATTCACGGCGAAGGCTACTACTACGACCGCGACAGCGCGTGGGCTGCGCAGAACACCTACGTCACCCACCCGGTACAGGTCTCCACAAACCCCATCACCTACTCGGTGGTTTCCTTCAAGCCGACGGACCTGCGCCGCCAGTTTGGATTTGGCGTGGGTGGCCCGATCATTCCCAACAAAGTCTTCTTCTTTCTGGCCGCCGATCGCTTTTATCACGATTTTCCAGCGGCCGCGACGATTACGGGCACCAGCGCCAACTCGAACTTCTATACGACGCCTGATGCCGATATCACGACAACCGGCAAGAAGTGCGGCACCACCGGTTCCACGGCGCCGAGCTATCCCGATGCCCAGGTCTGCCAGTTCGCCAGCAACACCGGTCTTGCTTACACGGCCGCTGCTCCGCTCTATTCGAGCTACATCAACGGTATGACCTCGATGCTCGGCACTGTTCAGCGCACAGGCAAGCAGGTCATCTACTTCCCGAAGATCGATTGGCAAGTAAACGAGAAGAACCACGTGTCAGTTGAAGCCAACCAGATGCGCTGGTCTTCGCCGGCCGGCATCCAGACCAGCCCCGCCGTCGCCTACGGCATGGCCAGCTTCGGCAACGACTACGTCCGCGACAACTGGATCGTCGGCAAACTCGACAGCTTCCTGACGAACAACCTCAGCAACGAAGCGCGCTTCATGTACGGCCGCGACTTCGAATTCGAATTCAACCAGACGCCAACCTCGTACGAACAGACCAACCTGGTGAACACGCCAAGCGGCTACGTCAATCCGCTGGGTCTGCCGGCCAACGTCTACCTCAGCGGATTCTTCCAGTTCGGCACGCCGCAGTTCCTCAACCGCGCCGCGCTGCCCGACGAGCGCCGCTGGCAGCTCTCCGACACCATCGTCCTCGTGCATGGCAACCACACGCTCAAGTTCGGCGAGGACTACCTGCACACCGACGACCTGATCTCGAACCTCTACAACCAGTACGGCGGCTTCACTTACAGCGGAAACACGCCGCTGGGCAACTACATCTCTGACCTCTATCTCTCGCAGAACCCTGTGACCGGGAAGAAGGCGGAGAACTACACCTACTTCAACCAGGGCGTTGGCGCGGCCGGTCTCGACTTCACCACCGGCGACTACGCGGTCTTTGCGCAGGACGAGTGGAAGGTGAGCCCGCGCCTGAGCCTCACCATGGGCGTGCGCTGGGAGTACGAGAAGTATCCTGACCAGCAACTGCCCAACTCGCTGCTGCCGCAGACATCAAGCCTGCACGACAACAAGGACAACATCGGCCCGCGCGTCGGCTTTGCCTATGACGTCTACGGCGGCGGCAAGACCATTCTCCGCGGCGGCTATGGCATGTTCTTCGCCCGCGCCATCAACTCCACGCTCTACCAGGCGCTGATCGGCACCGGCGTCTCTGCAGGCCAGGTCAACCCGCAACTGAATCCCGGAGGGTCCTGCTCTCCGCAGTTCCCGCAGATCGTCCCGTCGGCCTCGTATGCAAGCTGCCTGCAGGGCTCAAGCGGCAACGCAACTTCCTACTACATCGATCACAACTTCAAGGTTCCCCAGATTCATCAGGCCGACTTGTCGCTGGAGCAGCAGTTTGGCAAGAACGACGTCTTCGACGTCTCCTGGCTCGGTTCGTGGGGCCGGCGCCTGCCTGACTTCGTCGACATCAACCTGCCTGCGCCGACGCCGGTGACCTTCAACGTGACCGGCGCAGGACCGCTCGCGGTGGGAAGCACCGTCAACGCCAACGTCTACTTCTACGACACGGCGAACCCGAACCATCGCCCCAACCCGAATTTCAGCTCCATCACCGACATCTTCAGCGGAGTCACTTCAAACTACGAAGCACTGGTCGGCGAGTTCAAGCATCACATGTCGCACAGCGTCTCGCTCGACGCCAACTTCACCTGGTCGCACGCACTCGACTATGGCGAGAACAACACCACCGGCGCCAGCGCAACTGCGATGCTCGACCCGAACAACATCAAACTCGATTACGGCAACTCAAACCAGAACGTGCCGTACCGCCTCACCATCTTCGCCGTCGCAGATTCACCTTGGCGCGTGCACGGACCGCTGGGCTACCTGCTCAACGACTTCGAACTCGCTCCCGACTTCCAGACCCAGAGCGGCCTGCCCTACTCGGTCGGCATCAGCGGATCGTCCTCGAAGCTCTACCCCGCGAACGCCACCACGCAGCAATCCATCATCAACACCGGCTCGTTCAACGGCACCGGCGGCGCAGACCGCATTCCCGGCCTCGATCGCAACGATTTCCACTACCCGAAAACGTGGTTTGTCGATCTGCGCGCTTCCAAGAAGATTGTCGTGCGCGAGCGCTACAACCTCGAGTTCCTCTCCGAAGCCTTCAACCTCTTCAACCACCAGAACGTGACCGGCGTCGGCGCAACGGCCTATGCCATCTCGGAAAACACCACCACCCACACCAACAACCTGACGCAATACACCTCCACACCGTTCGGTGCCATCACCAGCACCGACAACAGCAACTTCGCATTCAACATCCGCCAGCTGCAGATGGCCGTCCGGTTGACGTTCTAACCCGGCACTCTGCGTTAAGCAAAAACCGCGGCGCCTCCGGGCGTCGCGGTTTTGTTTTTGGTGCGCCCGGCATGGGCGCACTCTTACGGGTGCAAGTCCTGTCACAGGCTGGTCACGGCGAGTGAAGTGAGGAGAGCGGTTACCCGCTCCCCCTATGCCGATCGCTTGATGTGCGTCCGAGACTTCACCCCGTTCGAATGTCTCAGGCGTGGACGACTTTTTCGATTGCGCTGCGCGGTGCGCTCAAAGCCGGCTGTTTGAATACGACCGTCGTGAAGAACTCGATCATCAGTCCGAAAAGTGCATTCACAAAGAAGTTCACGAAGGGAATCAGGACCGGTCCCATGTTCATGAAGAGTGAATAGGAGAAGATCGATCCGACAATCATTCCGACAAGAGCGCCATTCCACGCCCAGTGCAACTTGAGCCCCGAGATGCCGATGGCAAAGCCCATCACTGCGCGATTCAGCAGAACCCAAATCAACGTAATGGCGCTGAATTTAAGGAACCCGCCGTAGAATGCCCCGCTTGCGCAAATTAGACCAGCAACCAATCCGAAGAGAATTGCAATCATGATCCGCTTCATTGGTCTTGCCTCTTTCAGGCACACACGTATGCCTGGGCAACGATACGCGACAATGAGGGCGGATGTTCCCCGGCTGTTACGGATATATCCTGTGCAGCGTGCGGGCAAACGGAATCGTCTCGCGCACGTGATCGAGCGCGCACACCCACGCCACCACGCGCTCAATGCCCATGCCGAAGCCCGCGTGCGGCACCGAGCCGTAACGCCGCAGGTCGAGATACCACTGGAACGCCTCAAGCGGAAGCTGGTCGTGCTCGATGCGGCTCTTCAGCAGCTCGTAGCTCGACACGCGCTGCGATCCGCCGATGACTTCGCCATAGCCCTCCGGCGCCAGCACATCCACGCAGAGCGCGAAGTTCGGATCCTTCGCGTCGGGCTCCATGTAGAAGGCCTTCACAGCGGCCGGGTAGCGATGCACCATCACCGGCCTGTCGAATTGCGAGCTCAGCCACGTCTCGTCCGGCGAGCCGAAGTCGTTGCCATACTCGAATGGCTGCTCGAGTTCGCCCTTCGCGTGCGCCTCGTTGAGCATCTTCGCCGCCTCGTCATAGCGCAGGCGCGGGAACGGCGGCACGATGTTCTTCAGCTTCTCGGGATCGCGCCCGATGACTTGTAATTCCGGCGCGCGATTCCTCACCACAGACTGCACGATGTGCGAGAGGTAGTTCTCGGCAAGCTCCATCAGCCCATCGAGATCGCAATACGCGACCTCCGGCTCAACCATCCAGAACTCGGTGAGGTGGCGCCGCGTCTTTGATTTCTCCGCACGGAACGTCGGCCCGAAGCTGTACACCTTGCCCAGCGCCAGCGCCGTCGACTCGATGTAAAGCTGCCCCGACTGCGTGAGGAACGCCTGGTCGCCGAAGTAGTCCACCGGGAAGAGCGTCGATGTGCCTTCGCATGCAGCCGGCGTCAGAATCGGCGGATCGGTGCGGATGAAGCCGTTCTTGTCGAAGTACTCGGCCGCCGCGCGCATGATCTCGGCGCGAATCCGCAGAATGGCCGACTGGCGCGGCGAGCGCACCCACAGGTGCCTATGCTCCATGAGGAAATCAACGCCGTGCTCCTTCAGCGTGATCGGATACGGATCGGACTCCGGAACGCGCTGGATCACCTGGATATCTTCTACATCGAGCTCATATCCGCCCGGCGCACGCTTGTCGGCCCGCACCCTGCCGGTGACGATCACGCTCGACTCCTGCGTCAGGTTCTTCAGCGCCTCGAACACCTCCGGTGGAACGCTCTTCACATGGGCCACGCCCTGCACCGTCCCGGTGCCGTCGCGAAAGATGGGAAACAGCAGCTTGCCGCTCTCGCGCGAGTTGTATAGCCACCCGCGAATCTGCACGGACCGGCCCTCGTGATTCCCGAGGGTCGCGATCGTCGCAACCGGGGCAGCGGGTTTGGCGGTTTCGGTGGGAACGGCAGCGGGCGCGGTTTCTTCGGTCATGGCTTGAGAACCCTCTGGGGTGCCCCATCCATTTCTAGCGTTTGCGAAATGGGTGGGAAATGAAGCCGCCGCGCCGTTTCGCATCGATCCAGAAACAAGCACGCCGGACCTTCTAGGATAACGCGCGGCATGTGCCGCCCGGCGTCACCGGCAAAACATCTCCCTCGCGTCGTCCTGCCCGCTTGATTTATCGTCCAAAGCGTATGGCAACGAATCCCAAGCCGCAGCCGGATGAAGTCAACCAGCCCCATCCCACGCCTGAGGCCGAAGAGGTCTTTCGCCGTTGGATCCGCTTCCTCGACGAGGAGTTCTACCGCCATCGCTCCCCCGAGCGCCGCGCCGAAATCGTGCGCGACCAACTCTTCCAGCTCTATCTTGGCCGCCCCCATGGAGCCAAGCCCAACGTAGCCCTGTCCAGCGAGCTGCCGGGGAATGTGCTCAGCTATTCGCTCGATCCGGAGAACGTCACCGTCGAAGCGGAGTACTTCGGCGACCTCGACGATGCACAATTCGCGATTCGCAAACCGTTGATCTGGTTCTGGAAGATGTTCGACCGCTCGCCGATCGGATTGAACCTATGGCTCGGCATGCGCTTCCGTTGCATGCTGGCGCGCCACATCTTCGACCACATGGGATCGGGAGTGAAGATCCACCACGGTGTCGACCTGACTTACGGCTACAAGCTCTCGGTGGGCGATGGCGCCGTGATCCACCAGGGCGTTCTGCTGCACGATCGCGGCGGCATCAAGATCGGCAAGAACGCAGTGATCGGATCCTTCGCGCGCATCTTCTCGCACAGCTACTCCAACGATGGCAACGTTGACGTTAAGCTGCAGCCGACCACCATCGGCGACGGCGCCCGCATCGGCAGCCACGAGATCATCATGGGCGGCACAAACATCGGCCCCGGCGAAGTCGTCGGTCACTACCCGGCATACAAGGTTTAAGCGGACCGGTTCGCACGCAACTGCGCAGTGCAGCATGCTAACCTGAGCTTTCGATCAGGGAGCGTCTGTTGCAGTCTGCCGTTTTCGCAATCAAGGTCTTTGAGTTCGTTCTGCTCATCTTCTCGCTCAGCGTCCACGAGTGCTCGCATGCGTGGGTGGCGTCGCGCCTCGGCGACCACACAGCGCGGATGCAGGGTCGCGTAACCTTGAACCCCATCTACCACATAGACCCCGTCGGAACGCTCATCATCCCAGCCATCATCATCTTCGGCCCGCTAATTGGCTTCACTCTTTTCAGCGGAGCGATCATCGGCTGGGCAAAACCCACGCCGGTCATCGGCCGCAACTTCGCCAAGATCCGCCGCGACGAGAACCTGGTCACGCTGGCCGGCCCGGCTTCGAACCTCATTCTCACAGGCTTGGCCACTCTTATTCTTCTCTTTGTCATTCATGTCATTCCGCACGGGCGCGAAATCGTGACATTCACCCTGAACGGCATGCTTCTGCCTGACGCCAACTCTTCCGTCCAGGCCGTCGTGCTGCTGGGAATTGCGGCAATCGAAATCAACCTGGCGCTCTTCTTCTTCAACCTGTTGCCCATTCCGCCGCTCGACGGCAGCCAACTGCTGCGCAATGCGCTGCCCTACAACGCCGTTCAGTCCTACGACCGCATCCCCTTCTGGGTCAGTTGGCTTCTGATGATCTTCGTCGGTGGCTACATCATGCGGCTGTTGCTCATTCCGGCCTCCTCGCTGGTCGGGTATGTGCTGATGCGGTGGTAGAAGCAGACCCTCCGGCTACAATGGAACGAGCCCAACCTTGACCTTTCTGATCAAGCAAGGCTGATCAATCCGGTTTCATCCCGGAATAGAAAAACAGAATGTCAGATTCCGCAATTTCACCTTCCCGCCCGCGCGTTTTGAGCGGCATGCGCCCCACGGGCAAGCTGCACCTCGGCAACTACATGGGCGCCCTCGCCAACTGGGTCAGGCTCCAGGACAGCGGCGAGTATGAGTGCTACTTCTTCATCGCCGACTGGCACGCGCTGACCACGGACTACGCGGACCCCTCGAACATCGAGCCCAACTCACGCGAAGTGATGCTCGACTACCTCGCCGCCGGCCTCGATCCGAAGCGCACCGTGCTCTTCCAGCAGAGCCGCGTTCTCGAGCACGCCGAACTCCCGCTGCTGCTTGGCATGATCACGCCCATCGGATGGCTCGAACGAGTGCCCAGCTACAAGGAGATGCAGGACAACCTCGCCAACAAGGACCTGAGCACCTACGGCTTCCTCGGCTACCCCGTCCTGATGGCGTCAGACATCCTGCTCTACCAGCCGAAATATGTGCCCGTCGGCCAGGACCAGCAGGCCCACGTCGAACTCACGCGCGAAGTGGCCCGCCGATTCAACAACATCTACAAGCTCGACGGCCGCGATGTGCTGCTCGAGCCCGATGTGCTCCTTACGCCCTCGCCCAAGCTGCCCGGCACCGACGGCCGCAAGATGTCGAAGAGCTACGGCAACACAATTCTGATCAGCGATCCGGAACCCCTTGTCCGCCAGAAGCTGAAGACCATGGTTACCGACCCGGCCCGCATCCGCCGCAAGGATCCTGGCGATCCGGACAAGTGCCCCGTCGGCGACCTGCACAAGGTCTTTTCCACGCCTGAGACACTGGCAAAGGTTTACGAGGGCTGCCGCTCGGCCGGCATCGGCTGCATCGAGTGCAAAGGCTGGGCCGCCGACGCACTGGTGCAGATTCTGAACCCAATCCAGGAGCGCCGCGCAGGATTCACTGCCGGCGACGTTGAGGATATCCTCAAGGATGGCTCCGATCGCGCACGCGCACGCGCCGAGCAGACCATGATCGAGGTGCGCGCGGCAATGAAAATGACCTCGGCAGCAAGGTAAAAGGCAGAACAGATCCCCAGGCAGAGATTTCCTTTGAGCGAAGGCGAGAAAAATCCGGAGATCGAGCCCCTCGATCCAGTTAAGGCTCCCGTCAAGGAACCCGCACCCGAAGAACCGCCCCCGGGCGCTCCGCCGCCGGCGCACGAATCGGGCGTCGGCACCGCTCCGCCTCTCGTACTCACGTCCAGGCCCGTTCCTGAAGACAAGTCTTCCAAGTCCGCGCCGGCAAAAGCAGCACTGCCGAGACCGAAGAAGCAGGAAGAGGAATCCGAACAGTCGCCCTTCTCCGTCAGCGTGGCCCAGGTCTACGACGGTCCGCTCGACCTGCTGCTCGATCTCATCCGCAAGCAGGACATCGACATCTACGACATCCCTATTGCGAAGATCACGTCGCAGTTCCTCTCCTATGTCGATCAATTGAAATCCACCGACGTGGACGTAGCCGGCGACTTCATCTACATGGCGTCGCTGCTCATCCACATCAAAAGCAAGATGCTGCTGCCGCGTGCGCCCGCCGGCCCCGACGAAGCCGCCGAAGATCCTCGTCGCGAACTCGTCGAGCGCCTGCTGGAGCACGAGCGCTTCAAGAATGCCGCACAGATGCTACAGCAGAAGCAGATGCTCGAAGCGGCCACGTGGACAAACCCCGGCGTGCGCGAATTCAAGGACGATGCCGCGGCCGAGCCCGAAATCGCCGCCGACACCGTGGACCTCGTCCGCATCTTCCGCGATATCCTCGACCGCGCGCGTAAGCGCCCCACCTTCGACGTCGAGGACGATACCGTCACCGTCGGCCAGATGATCCAGTTCCTCACCCGACGGCTTTCGATGGAAGACAAACCCCTCGCTCTGCGCAGACTGCTGAGCCACACCAAGTCGTCGCGTGCGCTCGTGGCCATGTTCCTGGCGCTCCTCGAACTGGTTCGCCTCCAGGCCATCCTCCTCCGCCAGGACCGCGCCTTCTCAGAGATCTTCATCAAGAAAAGCAGCGGCTTCGACACCGTGGTCAACGACGGCCTCGCCAACAGCACCGACGAATGGCGATAAGGACGCTACGTAGCTCGCAAGCAAAATGCTACCTTTTAGTTGCATGAATTTCAGGTGAAAACTTGTGCAATCTTTTTGTTGCATTTTTGCCGTTCGTCCAAAACCATATGTCGGTCAGAGGGCGAAACTTTGGAGAAACTCATCGCAGATGGCCCCAAAAGTAGTGCAGACAGGCCAGAAAATCCACGCCGAACTTCGATATTTCATGATACGTATAAACCAAAGATAGCAATGGACTTAACACGTCAGTACGCCATGCTTCTTATCCCGCCCCGGTAGGTCCCATCCGGCTATCTCATGTAAAATCAATAGTGCGGCACCTGATGGACGGGGCTGCGCAACAAACAACTGTGGAACAAATACAGTTGTTGGGGTTTTATGCAATCCTCTTTTGATTGTCCCTCCTACTGCGATCCAGGATCGACCCATCCACATTTCCCACAAACGTTCATAGCTGATTCCGCGCTGATCTGCGTCCTGCAGCGCCGGAAGCAATTAGCCGCACCTGGAGAGCTCTGATGGCGGCGACAACGGCAACTGCATTACAGGGAACAACACTCCTTGACCGCAAGCTGAGCCGCACGCGGAGCAAGACGGGCGTTCTTGCGTTTCTCGCCGCCTTGGCAGCCGGCATAGTCTACATCGTCTTTCATGTGGCGCGCGATCTCGGCGCAGTGGCCGTCACCAGCTACGCCCCCTATGTAATGCTGGCGATGGCCCTCCTGATCGCGCTCGGCTTCGAGTTCGTCAACGGCTTCCACGACACCGCGAATGCCGTCGCCACTGTCATCTACACGCACTCGCTTGAGCCGAACATCGCCGTTGTCTGGTCAGGCATCTGCAACCTCGCCGGAGTGCTTTTCTCCTCCGGCACCGTAGCCTTCGCGGTCATCACGTTGTTGCCCGTCGAGCTCATCATCCAGGTCAGCTCCGGCGCCGGATTCGCCATGGTCTTTGCGCTGCTCATCGCGGCGATCCTGTGGAATCTGGGCACCTGGTGGCTGGGTCTGCCGGCTTCGAGTTCCCACACCATGGTCGGCTCGATCATCGGCGTGGGCGTGGCCAATCAGCTAATGAGCGTGCACAGCGGCACCTCGGGCGTGGACTGGGAACAGGCTATGAAAGTCCTGAAAGCCCTCCTGATCTCGCCCCTCATCGGATTCGTCTTAGCCGGCATGCTCATCCTGCTTGCCAAGCAGGTGGCAAGATTCCCCGAACTCTACGAAGCACCCAAGGACAATGTTCCCCCGCCGTTCCCGATTCGCGCCATGATGGTGCTCACCTGCACCGGTGTGAGCTTCTTCCACGGCTCCAATGACGGACAGAAGGGCATGGGCCTGATCATGCTCATCCTCATCGGCACGGTGCCCACGGCTTACGCGCTCAACCATGCCGTCAGCCCGATGCAGATGCAGGACTTCATCGCCGCATCTGAGCGGGCCGGCCGCATCCTCGACCGCCATGTCGATTCCAAAGGCATCCTCGGCCCCGACGCCCGGGCTACTGTCACTGACTATATCCGCACCAAGGAGTTGCAGCCCGACACCATCCTTGCCCTGCGGGAACTCGTAGAAGATCTCGACCACGAAGTCGCGCTGTATAAGGAATTCAAGGCTGTTCCGCCGAGCGAGCAGGCCAATGTTCGCAACGACATGTACGTCGCCAGCGAAGCATTGCGGCTCATGATCAAGGCCAAGAATCCCGCCTTCGACTCCGGCGAGCAGGCGGCTTTGATCAACTACAAGAGCAAGGTCGACAACGCCACCAAGTTCATCCCCACATGGGTTAAAGTCGCGGTGGCTCTTGCGCTCGGGCTCGGCACGATGGTCGGCTGGAAGCGCATCGTCGTCACGGTCGGGGAGCGGATCGGAAAACAACATCTGAGCTATGGCCAGGGCGCGAGCGCCGAACTGGTTGCCGTGGCAACAATCTTTGCAGCAGACCGCTGGGGACTGCCGGTGAGCACCACCCACATCCTCAGCTCCGGCGTGGCCGGCACGATGGCCGCCAACGGCAATGGCGTGCGCTTCGCAACCGTCCGCAACATCGCCGCCGGCTGGATCTTCACGCTTCCTGCCGCGGCGTTTCTCTCCGGCAGCCTCTACTGGCTGTTCCGCCACATCGCCTAGATATCCGCATATCTCTCCGCAACGGCTGCGCTTCGGTGCAGCCGTTTTCGTCTTGATGCATCTTTCTTCACCCCGCAAATTCATCTCTCATTCATTTGCCATTCATCTGGTTCGGATATTTCTTCTTCGTCTGGCGAATGCTGTCCCCCAGAGTCCCGACAATTCCTGTTCGCAATCCGGAGTCCATCGATGGCTGACTTGGCTACAACTGCCCCCGCACTAGCAGGGTCTCTGCTTGATCGCAAGAAGCATGCATTTCCGGCCTGGCTCACTGGCGCCCTGGTGGCGACCGCGCTCCTCGGCGGCCTGGTCTACATCGGCTTTCATATCGCCGGCGATCTCGGTAACGTTGCCGTCGTCAGTGTCTGGCCTTTCGTGTTGCTGGGCGTCGCCCTGCTGATTGCGCTGGGTTTCGAATTCGTCAACGGATTCCACGACACCGCAAACGCCGTGGCCACCGTCATCTACACCCACTCGCTCGACCCCAACATAGCGGTAGTGTGGTCAGGCCTCTGCAACCTCTGCGGCGTGCTGCTTTCCTCGGGAGCCGTCGCCTTCAGCGTCATCACTTTGTTGCCCGTCGAGTTGATCCTTCAGGTCAGCTCCGGCGCAGGGTTTGCCATGGTCTTCGCGCTGCTCATCGCGGCCATCCTCTGGAATCTCGGCACATGGTGGTTCGGCCTGCCCGCGTCGAGTTCGCACACCATGGTCGGGTCGATCATCGGCGTCGGTGTAGCCAACCAACTGATGAGCGTGCACAATGGAACCTCCGGCGTTGACTGGGAACAAGCCACCAAGGTCTTCCGCGTGCTGCTGATTTCTCCCCTCATCGGATTCACCGCCGCCGCGCTCCTGATGCTGCTCTCAAAAGCGCTCATTAAATACCCGGCTCTGTACAAAGCGCCGAAGGACAACACGCCTCCACCGTGGCCCATTCGAGCGCTGCTCATCCTCACCTGCTCGGGTGTGAGTTTCTCGCACGGCTCCAACGACGGCCAGAAGGGCATGGGTCTCATCATGCTGATCCTCATCGGCACCGTGCCCACGGCCTACGCGCTCAACCACGCGGTCTCCACAAAGGACGTGCAGGCGTTCGTCGTGGCCTCAGACGCCGCAGGAAAGATTCTCGACGCCCATGTCGACAAAAATGGCATCCTTGGCCCCGACGCCCGTGTCACCGTCACCGATTACATCCGCACCAAGGAGTTGCAGCCCGACACCATGCTCGCGCTCCGCGAACTGGTCGAGGACCTGAGCCACGAAGTCGCCCTCTACAAGGAATTCAAATCCGTTCCCGCCAGCCAGCAGACCAACGTCCGCAACGACATGTACGTCGCCAGCGAGGCGATCCGCCTGATGCAGAAAAACCACAACCCGGCCTTTACCCCGCAAGAGAGCAAAGCACTCTCCGCTTATAAAGCCGACGTCGACAAAGCCACCAAGTTCATCCCCGGATGGGTCAAGGTTGCAGTGGCCCTCGCACTTGGACTGGGAACCATGGTCGGCTGGAAGCGCATCGTCGTCACAGTGGGTGAAAAGATCGGCAAGGAGCACCTCACCTACGCCCAGGGCGCCTGCGCCGAACTCGTCGCCATGGCAACCATCTCCGCTGCCGACAACTTCGGACTGCCCGTAAGCACGACGCACGTGCTCAGTTCTGGCGTGGCGGGCACCATGGCTGCTAATCGCAGCGGCCTTCAAATCTCGACCCTTCGCAACATCGCCGCGGCATGGGTGTTCACGCTGCCCGTTGCTGCGTTGCTTTCGGGAACGCTGTTCTGGCTCTTCCGGCAGTTGGCGTAGATTCTCCGCGTCGTTTGTGAATTGAAGGGCGTCCCGCAAATTGGGGCGCCCTCACTTTGTTAACCCGCCTCTTCGCTGTGGACGCATCCGCCCGTCCAGTCCAGTACCATACAGAAGGTACTGATTGCTGCATGAGCCTTAAATCCAAGCTGGAAGCTGTTGTTTACGCCGCCGAAGAGCCGGTCACCCTTGGCCAGCTCGCAACACTGTTTGGCGCTGACGCCCTGGAGTGGAAGGCGGCACAGGAAGCCGCCGCCGCCCCAAAAGCCGCCGCTGATGCGGCCGCCACCGCCGTCGACCCCTCGCAGCCCATGATCGCCGAGGGCCTCGAATACCTCGACTTGCGCACTGAAGACGATGCCCTTGTGGATCAGCCCGGATTTGCCGTCCTGCCCGAAGCCGGCCAGCTGGACGGCGTTGCCCCGCAGATCGTAGAAAACGCAGAAGAAACGCCGACCGGAGTCGTCGAGTCCGAGTCAGAAACCGCTGCGGCCGCAACGGAAGAACGAACTTCAGCCTCCGAAGGTGAAGCCGCCCCGCTCGATCCTGAAGCCGAGGCGAAACGCGCCGCCCGCCAGCGCGACCGCGACATCAAGGCCGTGCTGCGCCAGCTCATCGACGAGTTGATTGCCGAGTATGCCAACGACGAACGCGGCATCGAGATCCGCGAAATCGCCGGCGGCTATCGCATGGCGACCAAGCCCGAGTGCCACGATGCTGTGCGCATGTTCATCAAGAGCCTCAAGCCGCCTTTGAAGCTCTCGCTCCCGGCGCTCGAAACCCTCGCCGTCATCGCCTACAAGCAGCCCGTCACGGCCCCCGAGGTGAACGAGATTCGCGGCGTTGATTCGTCGGGCGTCTTCGGCTCCCTGCTCGCCCGCAAGCTCATCACCACCGCCGGACGCAAGCAGGTCATCGGGCGGCCCATCCTCTACAAGACCACCAAGGAATTCCTGGTGCGCTTCGGCCTCAAGGACCTTGCCGAACTGCCCTCGATGGACGAGTTCGAAAAGATGGCCAGCGAGCTCGAAGAAGTGGAGCCGGTCACTGCCGAGGAAGCCGGGATCGAGAACGCCGCCTACGACGCCGAGGGCGACCACGGGCCCGAACTCGATGAAAATGCTCCGGAAGAGCCAGACAACGATTCGCCCCAGCCCGCCGAAACCCCCTCCCAGACACCGGCGCCCGAGAGCGAATCCAACCAGGAGACAGAGCCGGCCGGGTAACGCCGGCTCTTCTGCACAGCGCCGCGCCTGCCGGAGACGATCCGAACCAAGCAGGCAGAACCGAGATTTCCCCATGAGCGACGACCATCGCCCCGACCCGGATCAACCGGAACCCGACCAACCGGAACCCGACCGCCCCGAAATCGATGCCCTTGAAGCCGCCGACGCGGCAACTGAAGCGGACGAAGCCACACGGGCCGCCGCCAGCGATACCTTTGAGCAGGCCGCCGACGGTCTGATCGGGAACACGGCCGCAGAGCTCGAACCGGCCGAAGAACCTGCGGCTGAACCCGAACCTGCGGGAAAACTCGAGCGCCTCCAGAAGATCCTCGCCCAGGCGGGCATCGCCAGCCGCCGCCACGCCGAAGAGCTCATCACCGAGGGCCGAGTCCAGGTCAACGGCAAGGTTGTCACCGAACTCGGCACCAAGGCCGACCCCGCCCGCGATCACATCCGCGTCGACGGCAAGCTGCTGCAGGGCTCAGAACGCCTCCGCTACTTCATGCTCAACAAACCCAAGGGCTTCGTCACCACTGTGAGCGATCCCGAGGGCCGGCCAACCATCATGCAGTTCTTCTCGAAGTTGCGCGAGCGCCTCTACCCCGTCGGCCGCCTTGACTACCTGAGCGAAGGACTGCTGCTCGTGACCAACGACGGGGAACTGGCCAACAAGCTCACCCGCGCCGCATCCGGCGTCGAGAAGACCTACCTCGTCAAAGTAAGCGGCCATCCCACTGAGGAAGAAATCGAACGCCTGCGCGAAGGCGTCTCTATCGACCGCGTCAAACCCGGCTCCGGGCGCGTGCACACTGCGCCGGCGCAGATTCGTAAAGTCCGGCACGGCGACAATCCCTGGTATGAAGTTGTGATTATCGAGGGCCGCAACCGCGAGCTGCGCAAGATGTTCGAAGAGATCGGCCACCATGTGGAAAAGATCCGCCGCGTCGGCTATGGCCCGCTGGTCCTCGATCTCGAACCCGGCAAACTGCGCGAACTCGAATCCGAAGAGGTCGAAGACCTGCGCAAGGCAGCCGAGGGCACGTACCGCAAGCCGAAAGCCCGGGATGCCCGCAAGCGCAGCGCAGCAGCCGAGGCCCAGTTGCCGACCGTGAGGCCGCGCTGGAATCCTAAGCGTGGCGGCGAAGGAAGACAGGATCGCGGCCCATCCCGCCGTCCCGAGCGCCGTTCGGAATCCGGCCCGGCCCGTGGCCCGAACCGTGGACCCGAGCGCGGCCAGTTTCGCACCCCGCCCCGCGGCGAATTCCGCCCCGCCGCCCGCTTTGGAGAGGGACGCCCGCAACAGCCGCCGCGCCGCGATGCTTCAGACCGCCCCGTCGGCGGTGCGCCCGAACGCCCTCGACGCTTCGCGGAAGGCCAGCCGCGTGAACGTGGCAACAGTCCCGCATGGAACAAAAAGCCCGAGCATGGACAACGCCCGCCTCGATTTGATCGCAATGCGACAGCAGACCGAAGCGGAGCGCGCCCCGATCGATTCCGGAGCAATGATCGTCGCGCCCCCGGCGCGTTTCGCCCCGAGTTTCGCTCGAAATCCGTCGACGAGCGTGGCCCTAAACCCTTTACAGCTAAGCGCCCTGGACCCGCGGAGGGCGGTCTCCCCGGCAAAAGGAAGCTTGAGATTCGTCCGGCAGATGAGAGGTTCGGCGGCACTGAGCCCGGCGCGCCCGAGCGTCAGGATCGCCGTCCTTTCCAACCCCGCGGTGGCGCCCGCCCCGGCCGCGGCCCTTCCACCGGTCGATTTGCCGATAAGGACCGGGGCCGTCCGCAATTTGGTCGCGAAAGTGCTCAGGGATCCTCCCGCACCCGCCCGTTTGATCGAGACCGTCTAGAACGTCCCCGTTTCGACCGCCCGAAGCCCGGAGGAGTGGGCAAAACGCGCAGTGAGTTCCGGCCGCAGCGCTCCGATCGTCCCAATCCCGAAGCGCGACCCGGCGGTACCCGGCACCCAGGTGGCGGAAGCGGCAGAGCTTACGGGGCAAGACCAGGGGGTACACGACCCGGTGGTGGGTTAATCAGAAAACCGGGCGGAAAACCCGGCGGTAAACCCGGGCGTATGCCCGGAGGCAGTCGTCCCTCAACGCGACCCAGCGGCCGACGTCCGGGTGGCAAACCCGGCGGCAAAAAGCGCAGCTGAGACGGCGTTCCGCTCCGGCCCGATCCAGCACCCGATGCAGCACCGCCGTGTCCCGTGCTAAATTGTCCCCCAAGACCGACTTTTACGGCGGCGAGGAAACCCGCATGGCAAACGCATTCAGTCGAGACATCCTGATCCAGGCGCCGGATCCGAAAAGCGCCGCGGCCTTTTACGTCGATAACCTTGGCTTTGAGGTCACCGGCGAAGAGGACAACATCATCAGCCTCCACGGCCGTCAGATTAATCTCTTCATCGAGCAGGGCCCTCCCATTGGCCCGGTACTCGAGGTTAGGGTCGACAGCGTTGAGGCAACCAGGCAGCGGCTCCTTTCCAGGGGGTGCAGGGTTGTCAAAGACGAACCGGATTTCCCGCGTTGCTACATCCGCGACTGCTACGGCCTCACCTACAACCTCTTGAGTCACGCGCACGAATAAACACGCAACCAGGTAGTTGCGTATTTAGTCGCATTGGGCTATTATGCAACCTTGAGGTTGCCTTTTATGGAATTCAGCAACAAGATTGAGAAGCGCATCGAACTCAAAGCTCCTGTCTCCCGTGTCTGGCGGGCTATCACCGACTACCGTGAGTTTGGCCAATGGTTCAAGGTGAACCTGGAAAACCCCTTCATCGCCGGCCGGGTCTGCCGCGGCCAGATCACCTACCCCGGCTACGAGCACATTACCTGGGAGGCCCGCATCGAGAAGATGGAACCCGAGCGCCTCTTTTCCTTCACCTGGCCCCACCTCAAGTCCTTCGATAAAACCGACCAGCCGGCTGACTACTCCGGCGCACCGCGTACGCTCGTGGAATTCCGTCTCGAGCCGATTGCCGGCGGTACACTGCTGGTACTCACTGAGTCCGGCTTCGACAGCCTTCCGGCAGACTGGCGCCCCGAAGCATTCCGCAGGAACGATGGCGGCTGGACTGAGCAAATGAAGAACATCGAGAGCCATGTCACACAAAATCCGTAAGCGCATCACCGCCAAACCGAAGGCCCGGGCGCGCGTCTTCGCCGCGCTCGGCGATAAGACCCGGCTCACCCTGGTGGCCAGGCTCTGCTCCGGCGAACCCTGCTCTATCTCGCAGCTCGCCGAAGAGTCGAAACTCACCCGCCAGGCCATCACCAAGCACCTCGGCGTGCTCGAGCGCGCCGGCATCGTGCGCAGTTCACATGCCGGCCGGGAACGCATCTTCCAGTTCGACCCCGAACCGCTCGAAGGCCTCCAGGCCTACCTGAACTCCGTCTCCAAGCAATGGGACGAGACCCTGGCACGCCTCAAATCGCACGTCGAACACTGACACCCGCGATCCACTTCTTGTCACCCTGCGGCTCGCTCGCGCATCTAGAAGGTATATGAGCATCGAAAAGGCGACATTTGGAGCAGGATGTTTCTGGGGCGTGGAAGCAGCCTTCGCTGAGATCCCCGGCGTAACCGCCACAGCCGTAGGCTATGAAGGCGGCGCGCTCGATAAGCCCACCTACCGCGATGTCTGCACCGACAAGACCGGCCACGCCGAGGTCGTTGAACTCGACTTCGACCCCGAGAAGGTCAGCTATGAGCAACTGCTCGACGCTTTCTTCAACCTGCACGACCCCACCACCCTCAACCGCCAGGGTCCCGACTGGGGCACGCAATACCGCTCGGCCATCTTCTTTCACTCCCCGGAGCAGGAGCAGCAAGCCAAGGCCAAGATCGAGCAGCTCACTTCTTCGGGCCGCTACTCGCCAAAGCGCGTCGTCACCAAGGTCGAACCGGCGCAGACCTTCTGGCGCGCCGAAGACTACCACCAGAAGTACCTCGCCAAACGCGGCCAGGCGAGCTGCCACATCTGAAGAAGAGCCTTCAGTTAACAGTTGTCAGTCTTCAGTCCCGATAGCAGCTGCTCCATCGACCTGCCGCTGACGACTGATAACTGCGAACTATTCTTTCCCCTGCCCCATTCGCCAAGCCTTGATGTACTTCCAATGGATATAGACCGAGTGGTTGATGTGCAGAATCAGCCCCTCGCGTCCATCCAGAAACCCCAGGCGAAAAAAGTAGTTGTAGACAAACGTCGCGGCCGGATTGAGCATCGTGTTCCACACGAAAGCCGGCAGCGACCGGCTGTCTTTGCCGCGCTGATGCAGCAATTGCGCGATCTCTGAGCTGTAGCGCTCCATATGCTCGAGGTAAATGCCCATCGTTGGATAGGCATAGTGCAGCATGTCTCCGTGCAGCCTGCCCTGCGGCCCCGCGAATTGTGGTGTTGAGTGCGGCCCCACGCCTTCGCTCAGCCGCGCCGCACCGCGCTTGAAAAGCCGCAGCTTGTGGTCCGGATAAAATCCGCCGTGGCGAATCCACTTGCCGAAGTAGAGATTCAGCCGCGGAACCCAGTAGGCATCGTACTTCGGCTCGCCGGCGAGCAGATCGCGAATCTCTCTCTGCAACTCCGGCGTCAGCACCTCGTCAGCATCCAGCAGCAGAATCCAGTCGCTGGTGCACAGATCGAGCGCCACATTCTTCTGCTCGCCATGCCCGCCGAACGCGTGGTAGCTGGTCTTCGCGCCGACCGACTTCGCAATCTCGATCGTCCGGTCGCGCGAGCCCGAATCGACCACGATGATCTCGTCGGCCCACTTCACGCTCTCCAGCGTGCGAGGCAGATTCGCCTCTTCGTTCATGGCGATCATTGCGATTGAGAGAGTCTTGCGCTGTGAGGGCATCCAACCGAAGGATAAATCAGGGACTCGGCGTCCGGCAGAATCCCTGAAGCATCCTCGGTCAGCGAATCAGAACCTTATATTCACGCCCTGTTCGCAGAGATCCGTCAGTACCGAAAGCAGGTTTGTAATCCCGAGCAACTGCTGAATGCGCGGCCCGATGTTGACCAGCACCAGGCAGCGTCCACCGGCTTTTGCCGACGCGTAAAGCCGCACCAACGTGCCCAGTCCCAGGCTGTCCATCTGCGTGAGATCGGTCAGGTCCAGCACGATCCGCTTCGAGGTTGGAATCAGTTCGCGCACTTTGCAGGCAATGACATCGCACACGCCCAGCACCAGCTTGCCGCGGCACTTCACAGTGGAAACATCGCCAGTACGTTCAACTTCGAGCGACAGAAGAGGAGCGGCTGCGGCTTGCGGCATGCGTGACTCCTATGAGATGGCGTTGAGCGGGGAACCGGGGAATTGATGGATTCTCTCACACCAGCCGATCAATGGGAACCAGCATTACAAGCAGCGCTCACTTAAGCTCAGCAAACGTCCTGAGCGGAAGTTCGATGGTCGGGTCCAGGGGAATCTTTTTGATGGGATGGCCAAGGGCGCACGTCAACTCGTCCCACAACCACGCTGCGGCATCCGACTCCTCCGCGCCTTCATCCTCATCGAACCGCACAAACAGAGGCACGCGCGCGGCGCAAGTGCTCTCTTCGCATTGCAGCCAATGCAGCAGCGCGGTTCTACCGTTCTTCGGCGCGTGCACAATCATGTGCCGCGTGTCGAATCCGCGGCAGGCGCGGAACATCGAGTAGTTTCCGATGTGCCTGCACGCGTGGCAGACCGTCGCAACGGAGCGGACATCGATCTTGCGCGCATAGGGATTGCCGAAAGGCGCTCCGATCCGGTCATCGGGAAGCAGGATCGGCTCTCCGCACCACGCGCAGACAAAGCAGCAGTGCGGCACTGAGCAACGTGCAGCCTGCGGCGCAGAAAGCCCTTCGATCTGCGGAGCGAATCCGTTGTTTGTCGCAGTGTTCTTGCCGCCGACCACTAGGTAGGGCTTTCGAAGCACCAGCACATAGCCGCTTTCATCGAGCAGTTTCTTCATGGCCCACCCCGCCGTCGATCGCTCCCAACCGCCTGCTGCTGACCCCGCCACGATCCTCTGGACCATGAATAACTCCAATCCGCGTATCTATAAATTCCACATTGGAGTTAATTACTCGAAGTTACCAATGGATGTTACGCAATTCATTAATTGACCGGCAATAGTAGTTACTTTGCGTTACTCCGCACACCCATAACTTCACCCCACGGCAACACGCGTTGATCGTCGCTCTGCAAGGTGCGCTCAGGCAGCACGTACTGCGATCAAGCCCGAGCCGCGTATGCTGGACCGGAGCAGGGGGCAGGCGTCGATGAAGGTGTTGGTCTTTGGCGCAACAGGCATGGTGGGCCGGGGCGTGCTGCTCGAGTGCCTGCGCGATTCCGGCGTGGACCTCGTCGTCACCCTCGGCCGCACGGCAACCGGGATTCTCGATGGCAAGCTCCGCGAGATCGTCCATCACGACCTCGCAGACTACACCGCCATGGACGAAAGCCTCTCTGGCTTCGACGCTTGTTTCTTCTGTCTCGGCGTGACCTCGGCAGGGATGAAGGAATCCGCCTACGAGCGCATCACCTACGGCTACACTATTGCCGCGGCCGAGATGCTGAGCCGCCTGAACCCCGGCATGAGATTCATCTACGTCTCCGGCTCCGGCACTGACAGCACGGAAAAAGGCCGTGTGATGTGGGCGCGCGTCAAGGGCCGCACGGAGAACGCGCTCCTCAGGCTGCCGCTCCAGGCCTACATGTTCCGGCCCGGCTTCATCGAACCCATGGACGGCATTCAATCCCGCACCCCGCTTTACCAGAGGTTCTACGCTGTCACCCGTCCTCTGTTTCCGTTGCTGCGCCGGGTCTTTCCCAACCAGGTCCTCACCACCCGCCAGATCGGCAGGGCCATGCTCAACGTAGCGCGCCGGGGCTACTCGAAGCGCATTCTCGAAGCGCCGGATATCCGCATCGCGGCCGGTCCCGGCTCCTGATGCTCCGTAATCCCGCCACGTGCTTTCATCGGGTAAAACCCGTTGCAACAAAGCTATCGACTCCCCCGCACCTCGCCGTGGTACATTGGGATTCCCCGCAAGTATCAAGGTAGCGATATGGCAGCAGGCATTCACTTGCCCGGCAACGACGAAACCATCGATCTTCAGCAGCAGGTAGCCCGATTGCAGGCGCTGCTTGAGGCGTCGCGCCAGGTCCATTCCACCATTCGTGAAGAAGACGTCCTCATCGCGGTGCTGCGCATCGTAGTGCGTGAGCTGGAGATGGCCGGCGCATCCTTCCCCGGAACCGGCCTCAGCTACGGCGAAGTCCCCGATCTCAGCGTCCAGAGCGAAGACGGCCCCGCTCTGCCCATCTACCTGCTCCAGGACCGCGAAGGCAGGCGCATGGCCGAACTGGTGGTCGCGCCGCCCGACGGCCGCGAACTCACCCTCTACGAGTCCGACTTCATCGAAGGCCTGGTACTCCAGGCAGCCGTTGCCCTTGAAAACGCCCGCAACCACGAGCGCAACCTGCAGTGGGCTCGCGTTCAGCAGGACCTCGACGCCGCGCGCAACATCCAGCGCTCGTTGCTGCCGCAGACCCTGCCCGAGATCGCCGGCTATTCTCTTGCCTTTAAATCCGTCACCTGCTACGAGGTCGGCGGCGACTACCTCGACATAGTCGAGCAGCCCGACGGCAGCCTGCTGATCGCCGTGGCCGACGTGGCCGGCAAGGGGCTCGCCTCGGCGATGATGTCCGTCAGCTTTCGCGCTGCGTTCCGCGCCATGGCCATCACCGGTCTGCCCCTCGACGAGCTGGCCACCCGCATGAACGAGCATCACTGGCGCGAGGGCGAAGAGGCCCGCCGCCGCTACGTCACGGCCATCTTCCTGCGCCTGTACCCCGAGCTTGGCAAGATCGAGGTGGTCAACGCCGGCCACAACCCCGGTTTCCTCGTTCTGCCCGACGGTAGCGTCCGCCAGTTTGAGTCGGCAGGCACTCCTCTGGGCCTTTTACCCGGCATGCGCTACTCCGGCGAGCAATGCGTGTTTGCACCGGGTGCGAGGCTGCTCTTCTACACAGACGGCCTCACGGAGGTATTCCGCGGCGACGAAGAGTTTGGCCCGGAACGACTTATGGATCAATTTTCCAAGTGCCCCGGCGAACTGGCCGATGTTATTCTCGATGCATTGTGGGCGACAATTGAGGACTTTGCAGAGGGCGGCCCTCAAAGTGACGACATGACCGCACTGGCCCTGTGCCGGTGTGTCGAGGGTACGGAGATACCGGGATGAGCAAGGTGAAATCCACTAGCGTGGAGGTGCGGCTACCTTCGCAGCTCGGCTACGAGAAAGTGGCCATGAGCACCGCAGCCGCTGTGGCCAAGCTGATGGGTTTCCGCGAAGATCGCGTGGAAGATTTGAAGACGGCCGTCGCTGAGGCCTGCATCAACGCGATCGAACACGGCAATAAGTTGAACGACGACCTCTCTGTTGGCGTAGTCCTTTCAGCAGGCGTTAACGCGCTTGAGGTAAAAGTGATTGATGACGGCCAGGGCCTGAAAACTGTCCCGCCCAAGCCCGATATCGATAAGAAGATTCATGGCGAAGAAGATCCCCGCGGCATGGGCATGTTTCTCATCCAGGCCTTGGTCGATGAGGCCGAATGGGTCAAGGGCTCCAATGGCAAGAGCAGTTATGTCAGGCTCGTCATTCGGCTCGATGCAGTAGCGGACTAACACGGAACAAACGGAGATACGAGATCGTGCAGAGCGAAACAAAAGCGCGCGTTGATCAGTTGACTTCCCCCGCAGGACACTCGGTGACCGCCCTCCGTTTTGAGGGCGACATAGCCAGCACCTCGAAAGACGCGGTGCTCGGCAGCTACCAGTCGCTGCCCAAAGAGACCGCGAAGCTCGTCCTGCTCGACTTCACCAAGGTGGACTACATCAATTCGAGCGGCATCGCGCTCGTCATTCAGATGCTCATTGAGGCCTCGAACTCCGGCCAGAAGGTCTACGCGTTCGGCCTCTCGCCGCACTTCACCAAGGTGTTCACCATGGTAGGAATCACCAAGTACGCCGGCCTCTTCCCCTCCCAGGCCGATGCTCTCGCGGCGCTGTAACCCGGCGCCGCACTCCTTGATTATGGCGGCGGTCGATATTCCTGGTCACGTGTCCGTTAGCGAGTCAACCGATATCAACTCCCACCCATTCACGCTAATCTAGTCCATACCCGGAGTTCTCGGCCGGGCGGGAGTGTTTATGGGGGTGTTGAGCCGCATTGGCGTTGCCATCGATTCCGACCTTTTGAAGCGCTTTGACCGCTCCATCCAGCGCAGCGGGTATACCAACCGGTCAGAAGCTTTTCGCGACCTGATTCGCGACCGGTTGGTGGGCGAGCAGACAGCAGCGCCCGATGCAACGGTTGTCGGCACGGTGACGCTGATCTACGATCACCACGCTCACGGCGTGGGTGAAAAGCTCACCGATCTCCAGCATGAATTCCACCATCTGGTGGTTTCAACCAGCCACGCGCATCTCGATCACGAGTCGTGTCTTGAGGTGCTGATCGTGCACGGCAAGTCGGGGGAGGTGGAGCAGTTCGCCGACCGTCTGATTGGCCTCAAGGGCGTGCAGCACGGGCGGCTGGTGAAGACTGTGCCTGCGCATGCGCTCGATGCGGGCAGAAAGCCGGCACTCAAGCATTCGCACAAGTATCCGCGCTAAATCCGCATTAGCGCAACTCGCCCGTGGCAAAGTGCCGGAAGAGGGTGACGCTGACATAGGACGGGATGCGCACCCCAGCCACCTGCTTGACCGTGATGGCAGGGGCATTCGTCAAAAGGTTCTTCTTAACCCGAATCGCAACTGAAATGGTTCGACGGGGTGGGAAACGTTTGTGAATGCTGGCGTGGCTGTTGGCGTTATTCGGGCGGTATAGGCGTAGGTAATGTCGTCATCGCGGCGGTTAAGCAAATTCAAAAACTCAGCCGAAACGTGCCATGTGTTTTCAATTTGATAACCGACCTCCGCATTGAGCAATATCGTTGCCTTTGAGCGATTGATTCCGTCGGACGTCAAATCGCGCGGGCCAAAGTTGCGCAGGCGTAAGCTCGCCAAAAAGCCCTTGTAATCGTGCAGCGTGATGCCCGATGAAATCACCAGCCCAACCGCTTCGGGCACACGCTTGCCACCCGGGCTGCCCGGCGCCGCATCACCATCGTCTCTTGTGGTAAAGCGGGCGCGGGAGTCCGCCATGTCAAAATCAAGAGCCAAATGTTCCAGTGGCGTGTAGAAGTTCGCCCATTCGACGCCATAACGGTTGCTCGGCTGTCGTGAAGCAGACGTGCCTCCGGTGTCGCCATTCTGCTGCAGTTCGGAAGCACTGTGGAGATACCAGAGCGAAAAGGTGCTTTGCAGATGTGGGACAACCGCAGTGCGCGCGCCGATTTCCCCGCCTTTTGTTGGGACCAGGGCGGGAATTCTCGCGACGGGCGTATTGGGGTAAGGATTGTCCGCCGAAACCGGTTGCACCGTTTGCGTTGCGCCACGCGCGTCGTTGCTGTGAAAACTGAATCCGCCCTGTGCATAGAACTCAGTATTGGACCACGGGCCGAAGGTCAAACTTAATTTTGGGCTGGGCAGCAGCTTGGAGGCCGTGCCGGTATTGGCCGGGGTAACCAGGCTGGTGACGTCAAAGTATTCCAGGTCGCCGCGCATGGCCACGACCGAGCGGAGTTTCTCCGCCCACTGGATTTTAGTTTCCGCATAAAAACCTACCTGCGTGTCCTTAAAGCGATCCGCTTCCGTGGTCGCGGGCAAAGTGTTGCCGTTGGAGGAATCAGTTTTGTCCACGCGCACGCGATTCTCCGTCTGGTAAAGGCCGTTGTTGACCCAATCGTTGCGACCCTGCAGGCCGAACGCATTCTCCACCTTGCGGCCAAACCATTGGCTGAAAATCGTGTGGCGTACGTCCAGCCCCCCCACCCAGCGCCTGTCCTTCTGTTCGAACTGATCGCCGCGAATGGGGTCCGTCAGGTAGTAGGTGAAATCAGAAAATAGATCGAGATCATAATTAAACCCGTAGGCCATGAGTTTCGTCTGGGAATTTGCGTCGAGGCGATGCCATTCGGCCTGCAAGCTATAACGCCCTGAATTGCCACCGTCAGTCGGGTTCAGTGTGCCGAAGAAACCAACGAGGGCCTGGGCGTTATCGGGGATTTGATCGCTCGAGTGCCATGTTCCGTGGTAACCGCGCGCCGTGATGCTGACACCATCGGCGTCTCCGCCCCGGCTGTAGGTTAGAAAGCCGTTGAATTTGTAGTAATTATCCGGATGCGTCCATGGGCCGTCATCGTGATACGCTTCTCCGCCGTACAGCACACTGCCCAGGCCCAGCTTTTGCGATACGCCGAAAACCGTCCGCCCATAGCCATACATGCCGCCTTCCACCTTCAAGAAGTTCTGAGGCAGAGCCTTGAAGTATTCCACATGGGCCGATCCAGCCGAGCCAAAGTTGCCGATATCAGCGTAATAAGGACCCTTCTCGTAATTCACCCGCTTCACAAACTCCGCGATGACGGTGTTCATGTCCGAGTACCCCTCGCCGTGCGCATGCGACGGCAGGTTAAGCGGCATATCGTCGATGAAAATGGCGAAATCTGTGCCGTGGTCGAGATTGAAGCCGCGAAGAAAATACTGGTTGGCCTTGCCGCCGCCGGCGTGTTGAGTGATGATGACGCCGGGAACCGTCTCCAAAACTTCTCCCGAACGAAGAATCGGACGATCTTGTATTTCCGTTGCGCCCACTGTTCCCTGGGTGGCGGAGTTGGCAATTCCGATGAGGTCATCCGCCCGGCCCTGCACGTTTATGGTGGTGCTCGCGGCGCTCACAGCCAGAATGATGCGCAGCCGGGCCGGCGCCTCGGTGGTCCCGAGGGTGACGGGCATTTCTTTGGTTTCAAAGTCGGGATTCGATACGACGAGTCGATAATCACCTGCCGAGAGTCCAGAAATAATGAAGGAGCCGTTTCTGTCCGACTGTGTCGTTTTTTGTACAGTACCGTTAGCGCTCCGAACCTGCACCGTAGCCCCGGCAATCACCGCGCCAGATGTGTCAACGACAGTTCCTGAAAGCTGAGGCGGGTAAACCTTTTCACTCGTGGCGAGCGGGTGACCCTGCGGATCGAGCACATGCCCGCTGATCGCGGACTGCTGTGCGGAAAGCAGCGAGGCGGCCACCAACAGGGCGAAGGAAACAAATCTGCCGGAAAACATTGGCACCGGCTCCTAGGATTGAGCAGTCTGTCGCGCTTGCATCTGGTCTGGTTTCCCGGTCAGGGCCCAGGAGCACCGACCGGCAGAGCCGTGACAAATCGGCAGGCAGGGATTTATCTGAGGAACATTGTCGCACGAGTAGCACGAAACATAAAACAGTATGTGCATATTATTCTCTTGGTCGTATGCTGGTCGGAGGAGGCTTTATCACTCCCGCCTCCAGGCCCTGACTGTTCCGCGAGAGTCTCGTCCTGCCTCAGGCCTGATGCGTGGCTGCTTTCTGCGACTCCGTGCGGAACGTTGCGTTCGAGATGATCGGCTTCGCCCATAGGCCGACGCTCGCCACGCATCCGAAGGTGAGGTAGAGAAGCATCATGCCGGCGCGCAGTCCAATCATGTCTCCAAGTCGCCCGATCACCAGTGGAACCACTGCGCCGCCCACGATGCCTGTGCACAGGATTCCCGCAAACGACCCGTGGTGTTCCTTCACCGAGTTCAGTCCGAGCGAAATCACCGTCGGCCACATGATCGACGCGAAAAACCCGATGGCGGGAAATGCATACAACGACACGTTCGCCGGCCCGAACAGCGCCGCCGTCAGGGCTCCCAGCGCCCCGATCGCAAAGCACAGCAGTATGCGACGGCTGTCAAACGCCTTCAGCAGGATCATTCCCACAAAACATCCCGCCGTCATCATTCCCCAGAACCACGAGACAGCACTTGCACCCGTGGTATGCGGGTCGTACCCGTGGTACTGCGCCAGGAATTTCGAGATCCAATCTGCCGTGCCCTGCTCCGACCCGACATAAGCAAACATGCACCCGAAGAAGGCCCACACCGTCCCGCGCCGCAGCATTCTGAAGTATGTGCCCACGCTCCCCGCCTGCTCTTCTTCAGTGTGCACGATCTTCGGAAACCGGACCGCGCTCAACAGCACGACCACCGCAGCCGACACCATCGCAAAGATCCAGTAGATCGAAACCCATCGCAGATGCGCGGGGGTCACTTGCGCAAACCAGCGAAGTATCGGGCCTCGCGTATCTGAAACGTTGCTCACCATGTACGAGTAGATCCTGGGGCTGATGAACGATGCGGCCCCGAAGATGAACTGCGCAGATGCGGAATTGAAAGCGAAATGCTCCTCGCCGCCGGCCACCCGAAGCAGCGGATTGATGGCCACCTGCAGCATCGCCATCCCCGCCCCGATCATGAACAGCGACGCTACTGCCATTGCGTATGTCGGGTGCAGTGCAAAACTCAACGCACCTGCGAGCGCCGCTACAAACGACGCGGTCATCACTGGCTTCTCAGTGAAGCGGTCCACCAGGAATCCCGCCGGAATTGACAGCACACCATACGCCATGAAAAACGAAAACGGCAGAAACGCTGCGGCCGCAAGGCTCACGTGAAAGCTGTCGATGATATCGGGAATGATCGGACCGAGGATGTTCGTGAGAAACGACAGAACGAAGAACATCAGGAAGACGATGGCGACGATGAAGTAGTTTCTGCGCATTCGCCCCATGGCTTACTCAACCACCGTTACCTTGGTTGCTCGTTCGAATTTGCCTGCCTCACGATTCCCAAGCGCTGCCAGCGCAAGTGTCATCATCTGCGCCGGCAGAATCTCGACGATCGGCCTCAAGGCCTCTGTTGCTTCCGGCAGCCTGTACGAAGCCGGCTGCGCATCCGTCGAGAACATCACGGCCCGCGCCGGGGTGCCCGCAAGATCACGAAGGAGCCCCTCGTTGAGCGCCTTCGTTTTCTCGTCCCCGGCGAAGACGCCGACAAAGATTCCCGATTGCAACATCTCAAACGGGCCGTGCCGGAACGCCGCGCTGCTCATACCCTCCGCATGAAAATGTGCAGATTCCTTTATTGTCAGCGCGCCGGTTGCCGCCGCTGCCATCGAAGCTCCCCGCCCCACCAGGAACACATCGCACACGTCCCGCAGCAATTCGACAAACGCCGCAACATGGTTCTCCCAGCCGTTCAGGTAATGAGCCGCCACCGCCGAGGCTGCCTCCAATTCATGCAATCGCCCGGCTCGATCGACGCCGCAAAGCACCGCGCCCAGCAGACTCAGCGCCATCTGCGCCGTCACATATGTCTTGCACGAAACGGTGTACTCCTCGCCTGCTGATGTAAGAATCGCAAAATCCGCATCGCGCGCCAGCGGGCTGTCCGCCCAGTTCGTCACGCCAATCACCGTGGCTCGACCTGCATTCATTTCCAGCAGGCGAACGGTTTCGGCGCTCTTGCCCGACTGCGAAACGGCAACCACAAGCGTCGAGGGCGTCAGCAGATGCGGGTAATAGTGGATGAGCTCCGACGTCTCCAGCATCAGCGGCGTCCATCCGCTCGCAGCAAGTTCGATCGACAGCGGATGCAGCCCGAAATAGGAGCCGCCCATCCCCGTCATCACGACCCGTTGAAAGCGCGTGCTCACGCACGCACGCCCAATCTTCTCCAACACCTCCGTATCGCGCAGGCTCTGCCAGGTCGCCTGCAAAGCTTCGGCCTGGTTCATCAAATCGTAAAAATAGCGTCCTTGAATTACTTCAGGTTTGAATACCACCGCACTCCCCCGCTGTTATGCGTACCTCTCAGGATACGTCGCCGGCCAGATGGCTGTCGCCGCAGACAACACGTCAATCAGTCGTCACCGCGCCGAATTTCGCTGACCGGCGCTCCTCTTTGTCTCAGGGAGGTAGAATTCCGCCTATGAACCTGCAAGCCATTCAAGCCGCCCTGCGAGAAGCCGAACTCGACGGCTGGCTCTTCTACGATCACCACCACCGCGACCCCATCGGCGAGCGCATCCTCGGCCTCGATCCGAAAGCCCACATCACGCGGCGCTGGTACTACTTCGTTCCCGCCGAAGGCGAACCGCGCAAGCTCATGCACCGCATCGAGCAGGGCCGCCTCGATTCGCTGCCCGGGTCAAAGGGCCTGTATTCAAGCTGGCAGGAACTGGCCGCCGGCCTCAAGATCATGCTGGGCGGTTTCCGCCGCATCGCCATGCAGTACTCGCCCAACAACGACATCATGTACGTCTCCATGGTCGACGCCGGCACCGTCGATTTCCTGCGCAGCCTCGGCAAGCAGATCGTCAGCTCCGCCGACCTCGTCAGCCAGTTTGAAGCCGTCCTAACTGAAGCGCAGATCGTCAGCCACGACGTCGCGCAGATGGCCATCGACGAAATCCTCGAAGAAGGCTGGAAGGAGATCGCCCGCCGCCTGCGCCCCTCCAGGGGCAAGCGAGGCAAGGTCACCGAATTCGACATGGTGCAGTGGCTCAGTGAAGGCATGAAGCGCGCCAACCTCGTCTGGGAGAACGGCCCCAACGTGAGCGTCAACGCCAACTGCTCCGACTCGCACTACGAGCCCACCGCCGACCGCACCTCCGAAATCGAGGAAGGCGACTTCCTGCTCATCGACATCTGGGGCCGCGTCGACGATTCCGACAGCATCTACTACGACATCACCTGGACTGGCGTCGTAGGCCGCGAACCCTCCGAGCGCGAGCAGCATGTCTTCGAAACCGTCCGCAACGCCCGCGACGCCGCCATCAGCGCCGTCGAAACGGCCTTCGCCGAGGGCCGCCCGATCCGCGGCTTCGAAGCCGACGATGCCGCCCGCGCCTTGATCCGCGCCGCCGGTTTCGCAGACTACTTCACCCACCGCACCGGCCACAACATCGCCCACGAGATCCACGGCCCCGGCGCGCACCTCGACAACCTCGAAACCCACGACGAGCGTCAGATCCTCCCCAACACCTGCTTCTCCGTCGAGCCCGGCATCTATCTCCCCGAGTTTGGCGTCCGCAGCGAAATCGACATGCTCACCGCCCCCGGCAAAGCCTGGGTCACCGGCAAAATCCAGCGCGAGCTCGTTCGAATCTAGGGTCGATAATGCCTTTGCAGAATCCAACTTCGAAGCAGTTCCTGATCGACCGCATCGTCGACCAGGCGAAGGATGAGGGCGTCACCCTGACCGACACTGAGATCCGCATGCTTGGATTCACTGAAGTCACCGCAACCGCAAAGGATCTCGAAACGGCACAGGCATTCGAGCGTGATTACGATGATGAGGCATACGAGAAAAAGATCGCAGATCTCATCCGCCACGCCTACGAGCGCGACAAGAAAGCCGGCAATGACGAAAGCTGGGACACCGCCCTCGTTCATATCGCGGGTCGAGACCTTTACTTGAACGTCATGATCGATCGCTCCGGGATCGAGAAAGGATCCTTCGGGCCATTCGGAGATTGGAGATTCACCTTTTATACGGTGCTTCCACCCACCCTCTGCCTTGCAGCCGCCGTGCTCATCGGATTCGCCCCAATTGGAAAAACTATCATCCACAACGACGGCCTTCGTCTGCTCGCCGTTATCATTCTGATTGCAACACCGTTCGCGATCTACAGAGTCAGTTCCCGAAGCTCCACCGCGCGCAGGAATTGAATCCATTCGCCACATTTTGCGTCCCGCGCGAACCACACCGCATCGCACCCCCAGGAGATAAACCATGGCCGAAACCGCAGCCTTCCCCTATGAAACTCGCCTCAACGTCCTCCATGGTCCGCTTGAGGTCATCGACATCAACGCTATCGACGACGCAAAAAACTCCAAATGGTTCAACCAGACGCTCTGCAAGGTCAACGACTCGGTAGTCCGCGTCGGCATCGTCGAGGGCGAATACCACTGGCACAAGCACGACAACGACGACGAGTTCTTCTACACCGTCGAAGGCCTGCTGCTGATCGACCTCGAAGGAAGAACCGTGGAGTTATCGCCCGGCCAGGGGTTCGTAATCCCACGCGGCGTGGTCCACCGAACGCGAGCGCCTCATCGCACCGTCATTCTCATGGTCGAGAACGCAGGCATCATTCCCACCGGCAACTGAACCCTGGTCAGCCCGTCAGGTTGAGCGGTTGACCACTGAACACTGAACCCTGTCCCGTGCGTTATAGTCAGAAAGGAATGGCAGAAGCTGAAAACAGGACCACCGCTGCGAAAACGGGCGCTCAAGATGGGTTTGTCTTTCTTCCTTTGATCGCCGGCTGGCTCGTCCCCGGCGCGGGACACTTTATTCTCCGCAAGTGGGGTCGTGGCACGCTCCTCGCCATCTCCATCGTCTGCATGTTCGCGCTGGGCCTCGCCATGCAGGGCCGTCTCTACGCCAACGCCCACGACATCCTGGAGATGCTCGGCCTCCTCGGCGACCTGGGCAGCGGGCTGCTCTACATCGCAGGCCGCGCCATGGGTCTCGGCTCCGACTCCGTGCAGCTCACCGTCGCCGACTGGGGCACCCGCTTCATCGTCGTCGCGGGCCTGCTGAACATCATCTCCGCCGTCGATGCGCACAACATCCGCACCGGGAGGAAGCTCTAGTGTTCAGCCCCTCTCACTTCACCGCGGTCCTGCTCTTCGCGCTCTTCGCCTCGACGGTCTTCGGCATCACCCAGCGCGAAACCCCGCAGCGCATGTTCCGCTACGGCCTCTACTGCTTCTCCCTCTTCGTGGGCTCAGCCATCGTGATGAGCTGGGTCATGTACCTGATCGCGCGATAATGCATTCTGACTCACGCGATGCTCCCGCGCTCCCACACCGCCGCGTCGAACTTGTGAATGCACTCATATCCCTCGCCCTTGTAGAGGTCGATGGCATTCGTGTTCGCCTCGGTTACGGTCAGCGAGATTTCGCTCACTCCCTGGCGCACAAAATGCGCCGCGGCCACGCCCAGCAACATCCGCGCCAAACCGTGCCGGCGATATTCAGGATGTACGCAGAGCTGCGTAATGTGTCCGCTCTGCGGGCTCACGCGCGAACCCAGCACCAGCGCCGCCAGTTCGTGGCTGTTCCGCTCCACTACCACGTGCGAAACCTGCGCGGAAAACACCCCGCATCCCGCGTAGCGCACGATGTTGTGCAGGAATCGCAGCGACCCGTGCACCGATCGGTACTGGTCGTTGATCAGGCTGTCCGGATGCCCGTCGTAGGCCGTTGAAATCAGCCGCGCCGCCGCATTCAGGTCTTCATCCCGCCACGGACGCAGTTCCAGCTCCGCCGGCAGATCGATCTGCGGACTGCCCCAGTGGCCTGCGAGCGGTTGCACCATGAAATGGCGACGATAAATTTCGAATCCCGATTCGCGGAAGGTGCCCCCGTGCGTGCCCGAGGGATGCAGCAAGAGCTGCGACTCGATCCGGTCGACCTGGGGCGAGTTCAGCAGCGTCTCAAACAGGTGCTGCAGCAGCCGTTCTTCAATCTGGCGCGCAGGCTCGGGCGCATCTTCCCCCGGAGCATTCCCCTCGGGACTCTGCCCCGGCATAGCGAATACGTCCCCAATCACCGCCTTGGTCTCTTCGTAGACGCAGAATGCGTACCCCGTCACCTGGCCCGACTCGAGCGCCGCATACCCCGGCAGCAGATGGTTGTCGAGATACTGCATCAGCAGCCGCGCGCTGGCCCGGTAATCCCAGTGCAGGCGCTTGCTCCACAACTCACCCTCGGCGTCGAGCACAGGGCGCAGCACCGGCGCAGCGAAATGCCGAAGATCGAGAATCTCAACAGTCAAGCCGGCTGCCATGTTTGCCTTGCCATGCTTTGTTGGATGCGGCCGTCCAGCGGCCGTAATCAGTCAGGGCCGTGTTTCGCGGCCAGGCAAGCCGCCGCACGGCCTTCCGGTCACTTTGCCACGATTGGCACCATCACGGCAAGTTGCACATTGGCAGTATGTTGCTGCGGGGAAACCAGTTTCTACCGGGCGCCCACCAGGTAGACCTCAAGCCCCTGCTCCGGCCAGCTCAGAATCTCCTCGTAATGCCGGTCTTCCAGGTACTCCTGCAGCGCCGCCGGAGTGTGCAGATCCGCGCCCCCCCGGCCGGTGACGCGCGCCACCAGCAGATGCTCCTCTTCCGGTACCCCTGTGTCCTCGTAATTGACCACCTCGCGGTTGCGATAGAACGCCAGCCCGTACTCCACATCGCGGCGTACGCGGAACACCGCCACAGTCTCATCCGGGGGTGCCAGCAGCTCCAGCCGCTCGGCCAGCGGCCGTGCCGAGTAGGACTTGTCGAGAAGGTGAACCACCCGCTTGGTCGAAGCAATCGCCGGGATCCCGAAGAACGGTCCCACCCCATACAGGAAGAAGACCAGCACCACCAGCACCCCGGTCGTTGCCAGCCGCAGCCGCGCAACGCCGTAGCCCTTTACCACCACCACGATCAGCATTGCCGCCCCGGCCGAGGACAGCAGCGCCACCACAAGTGCCCGCGTCGGCGGCATCTGCGGCCCATGGTTCACAAACCACGGCAGCAGCAGGGCAAACATCGTCATCACCCCGCAAAGCCCGGCATGGCCAAGCAGTTCCCAGCGATTCAACCCCGGCTTGCGACGGCGGAACAGATAATCCCCCGTCAGAATCGTGATCGGCGGGATCGAAGGCAGGATGTAACCCGGCAGCTTCGACTGCGAGAACGAGAAGAAGACGATGGGGATGATGGCCCAAATCACCAGGAACTCCGGAAACGCGTCGCCCGGCCGGTTCGGCGCTCGCCGCTTCGGATTCAATCGCCGCAGCCGCCACTCCGCCACCGAGGTCTGGATGCCGTCAATCAGCGCGCGCATGGCGACCACCGCCCACGGCATCAACGCCAGCAGCACCACGACGATGTAATACCAGTAGGGCTGCGAATGCTGGTAGCGGTTCGTCGCGAAGCGCTCCAGGTTGTGCTGGAGGAAAAATTCGCTGAAGAACGTCGGATTCTGATGCTGAACCGCGATGAACCAGGGCAGCGTAATGGCGAAGTAGAGCGCAACCCCCGGCCACCACACCGACCTCCGCACGATCGACCACTCTTTCCTCAGCAACGCGAAAGCCAAAACAATGACGATGGCGAGGAAAGGCGCCACCGGGCCCTTGGCCAGCGTGGCGACGCCGGTAAAAAAGTAAATATCGAACAGCCAGAACTTCGAGTCGGTTTCATACCACGCGTACCAACCCAGCAGCCCGATCGAGAGTGGAGCCGCCATCTGCATGTCGGTCGAAGCGCCGCGCGAAAACCCGATGATTCCCGCGCAGGCCACCGTGATCAGCGCCGCGTCCAGGTGGCCGCCGGGCCTGAACCGTCGCATATGCAGGTAGATCAGCGCCACCATAATGAACGCAAAGGTCGCCGAAGGCAGCCGCGCGCTCCAGTCGTGCACGCCGAACTCCTGGAATACAAACATCGCGCGCCAGTAGTAGAGCGCCGGCTTCTCCAGCCACGGATGTCCGTGGAGGTACGGCGTGACGCACGCGCTCAGCCGGCTCTTCAGCGTGTGGGCGGCGTCAAACCGCACCAGCATCTCGTGCGCGATCTGCGCGTAGCGGGGCTCATCGGCGCCCACCAGCCCTATGCCGGCGCCGCCGAACAGCGGTGCCACGCCATAAAAGATGAAAAAAACGGTGAAGACTAAAAAGACCGCGCCTTCGCGTACTGTCGGCCAGTCTGGCAGGCGCATGCGTCGACTGTCGGGCAAATCGGGTGCAACTGGTTCCAGTTGAGTCTCCACTCCAGCGATTCTCCAGGCTGGCGCTATGCGTGTTCCGCGGTTGCTGTTTTCCCGGGCTGCATCTGCCCGGCGGCTATTCACCAGCAAAAGTCGCCTTGCGCACGGACCAGGAATGGCAACCAACTGCGGAACCGCTCTGAACCAGCCGTCCGTCCTGGCTGCGGGAATGGGGGTCCACCGACCAGGGCAAATCGTGCAACTCAAACAAACGCCGCAGCAGGCTGCGCGTCAGACCATCGTTAGGCTATCAGATTCGCACCGGTTCTCAACCCGGCCTGGCAACCCCGGCCAGGGCTGTGCGCAGTTCCCCCAGGATCTGCTCGCGTGCCCGGGCCAGCGGCCCTGCCAGCGTACATCCCGAAGCCCTCTCGTGGCCGCCGCCGCCAAGCTGCTCGGCAATCTCGGCCACGTTGATCTTCCCCTTGCTTCGCAGGCTCACATGGATGCAGTTCTCCGGCGATTCACGCAGAAACACCGCCGCCTCCACCTCGGCGATCGAAAGGGCGTAATTCACAATTCCCTCGCAATCCTCCTCAGCGGCGCAGCTCCGTACCATGTCCTGGTGCGTAATCCATAGCCATGCCAGCCGTCCCTCGCGGTGCAGATTCTGCAAGGCTGCCCCCAGCAGCAGCAGCTTCGAAATCGGCGTCGAAAAATACACCTGCTGCGCGATGCGGATCGGGTCGGCTCCCGCCAGCGTCAGCTCCTGCGCCAGCCCAAACGTCGACGCCCCCGTTCCGCCGTAGACGAATCCGCCCGTATCCGTCAGGACAGTGGTGTAGATGCAGTTGGCCGCCTCCGGCGTAATCCTTGCGTCCAGCGCCTGGTAGAGCCGGTACACCATCTCGCCCACGCACGCCGCCTCGCGATCGATCCAGTTGATCTGCGCAAACTCGATCCCGCTCGCGTGGTGGTCAATGTTGATCAGGGGAAACTTCTCGAGGCCCTCAAGCCCAGTGCGTTCCACCCCATCGCACTCCAACAGGATCGCCGCATCATACGGCCCGTGTACTCGCATCGCCGTGCGAATGCGATCCGCACCCGGCAGGCCGCGGTACACAATCGGAATGCGGTCCGCCGTAACCAGATCGGCGCGCTTGCCCATCTGCTCCAGCAGCATCCCCATCGCAAGCATGCTGCCCACGGCGTCGCCATCCGGCCCCGAGTGCGAGCACACCAGGAATCGCTGGCCTGCATAAATCACCTTCAGAATCGCGGCAATCGACTGATGCGCCTCGGCGTGGTGATCGCCGTTGCCGCCGGCCTGGGTAGTTCGAGGCAGCTCCATCGCCTACTCCACCGGGGCCTTCCGGCGTTTTCGCGCGCGACCCATCAGCTCCTCGATCCGCGCCTGGAAGCGCCCCGAGCGGTCGGCCAGGAACGTCAGGTCCGGCACGTGCCGCACACCCATCCGCTCCTTCAGCTCAAACTTGATGTAGCCCTTGGCTGCCTCCAGCCCCGCCACGGTATTCACCTCCGCCTTGGCGATGTCCGGCTCCGCGTTGTCCACTGCGATATAGACCCGCGCCGACTTCCCGCCAGGATTCAGCACCACCTCGCTCACGTAGCAAAAGGCAATGCGCGGATCTGAGAGCTCGCCCTCGATCATCGCGCCAATCTCTACCCGCAACGTCTCCGCCACCCGATCCTGATGGTGCTTCCGCCCCCTGTGCTCCGGCATAATCTGTACCTCCCCGAGTGGCTCGAAGTAAACCAATCAGGATACCAGAGCGAAACCCGCCCCATGGACTGAAAGGGTAGTGTGGTAGTGGGTCAGTTTGAAATCCACAGGGGGCCGTTGGAGCGGTTAACCCGCTGGGGGAGACGTGTCCCACCCCTCCCGACGCCGTAGGCGGCGTGCTCTTCGCTGCGAGCGCGCCACCGCCGCTTACAGATGTAAACACGGCACAGGCCGCTCCGAAGAGCGGCCTGCGACAGCCGACGTGGACGTAACCATCATCCGACTACCCATTTTTCATCTGGTAGAAACAGTAGATCGGTCAGCCTCTCCAGCATCACACCTTCCTCATTAGGCTGATAGTTCTCATCGAACCCAACCTTGGCCAGTCTATCCGTGAAGTAGTCTCGCAGCAGTTCCGCCTCGTCGTGGTTCAGAGTGAGAGTTTCCTGATCGATACGACACTCCAAACGACTGGGAAGCAAGTTCTTAAATGAGCTGTCTTCCGATATCAACTTCGAAAGATATTCCGCGTCCTTAGCCGACAGGTGGAACGTGTTCTGGTTGCTCATTGTCATCTAGCGGCGGGTGGCCCCGATCCCACGAGGAATCTTATCAAGTTGAGGGTGCCCCCGGTCCCTCGCCTTTGGGGACCGGGGATGGAAGCGACCTCGGGTGGTTTGTGGCGGGTGGAGGGTGGCCCAGGTCTGGATTCTCAGACCTGGGATTCGCCGGGTGCCCCATCCTTGCGGCGTACTCTGCCGCAAGGATGGGGAAGCACGAACTGGAGCAGGTTGGCGGACACTCGATTGCCAATCTCGGGCAGTCAACCCCTCGTTCTACACCCCTTCTGCCAAGTGACTGATTCGAAACACCAAACTCCCATCGCGGTTTTGCAGGTAATTTCCTGCTCTTGGCGCATACTGGAATTGCTTCGGAGTCCACCTCGCTAACTCCGCTAACTCGCACGCAGTGCGAGCTAACCCCGCTGATACTCTGTAAGCCCTTTGCTGAGAGGACTCTGCAGCTAAACCTAATAGACAGAAGACTTTGTAGCCACACAACACCGCCAACCCATTGAAAATGGAGAACTTGTTTACAGGGTATGGGTGGGGGTACCCCTTCTGCGGTTGAGCGACTTGCATGCGCGGCGGCTCAACCCGCTTGTTGCTCCCTGCTCCCTGGGGTGCTCAGCTCTCCACGTACTCCCAATACGAGTCCGCCAGCTCCGCCCCAAGCTCATTGGCCATCCGCCTCGCCGCCCGCTCGACCTCATCGATGAGCTGGTGCAGATAGCTGCGCGAGCCCGAGATGGCCACGATGCCTAGCGTTGCCGACTGCCACGTGACCGCCTCATCCATCTCGGCGACAGAGATATTGAAGCTCTGACGGAGCTGGTCTTTCATGGAGCGAACCACCTGCCGGCGGTCCTTCAGCGATTGGGCGTGTTCGATGCGCAGTTCGAGGGTAAGCTGGGCTACGGGCATGGCGTCGCGCGGCCTCTTCAGAGCGGTTTCGCTTCACTTGTCGACATCGAGACAGTGTGCAAGGCGGCTTCTTTTTAAGGAAAGAGCCACTCCACCGTATCGATCCCGTTGAGAGCAGAAGTGAAACCGCTCGAGTTCGACTCTCCGGAGTGCCTCATTCTAACCCCACTTCAGCCCGAACAGAAACAGAGACTTCCACCGGACTCGCTGACCTGCTGACTCGCCTGGCGCGCGAGCGCTGCTGGCCCGCTAAGACCGGGACCGGAGCGCGAACGCCACCACCGTCTCGCCTGTTTCGCCCGCCTCCGCGACCAGCCGCTCCTCCAGCTCATGCGGAACCGGCATCTCGCAGGCAGCGATCTCGTTCTCGCCGGCGCCCGCAAAGCAAAGCTCGCAGCAGCCAAGCGCACTGCCCTCGCCCATGCCGGCGTCTACGCGAGTGGGCGGCCCGAAGACGCGGCAAGTCATCGGTCTCCACTCGTACACATCGCAGAGCCCGGTTTCAGGATTCAGCGCCGGGCAGGGCGCGTCATTCGCAAACTCCTCAAACCGTGCCTGTTCCTCCTCCGAAGTGCCCAGCACGCCGGTCGCCGCGCCGCCCGGAAACTCCGGCCCGTACTCTGCGATCCACGCTTCCGCGCGCTCTTGAATCGCCTCGGCGGTCTCAGGTGCGGCGGCGCGCAGCGCTTCCATTCCCGCTTGCAGCCGCGCAACGTCCAGCACGTTGATGGCAAACGCTCCATGGCAGCACTGGGTACATCCCGGCCGGCACGCCAGCCAGGAACCGGCCCGCCGAGCCGCATCGGCCAGCGCCGCATCCATGATCTGCACCAGTTCCCCATCGCCCGCCGGCAGCCGCATGGGCCAAGGATACCGAACAAGGCCCTCCGCACGCCCGCATCGCGGCTCGGCCACATTCCGCCCCGGCCCCGCCGCATGCTATAACCACCTCGAGGTCGCCTTGCTTTACCTGGAGCGAATCCCCGCCGCCCCACTCCGCCAGTACATCCGCGCGCTGTGATACGCCCGTTCAGGCGAGACCGCGAACCGGCGCGAACGTCAGGAGGTCCGAGATGAGAAGCAAACACCGCGCTGCGCTCGGCTTTGTCTTTGTCACGGTGCTGCTCGACATGCTGGCCTTCGGCATCATCGCCCCGGTGCTGCCGCGGCTCATCGTCGACTTCCTGCATGGCCAGATGGCGCGCGCCTCCGAAGCGATGGGGCTGTTCGTCACCACCTGGGCGCTGATGCAATTCTTCTTCTCGCCGATCCTCGGCATGATGTCTGACCGCTTCGGACGCCGGCGCATCATTCTGCTTTCGAACTTCGGCCTCGCCCTCGACTACATGGTGATGGCGCTGGCGCCCACCATGGCGTGGCTCTTCCTGGGCCGCGTGCTCTCGGGCATTACCTCGTCGAGCATGCCGACGGCCAATGCATACATCAGCGACGTGACGCCGCCCGAGCGCCGCGCCCGCGCATTCGGCATCTTCGGCGCAGCCTTCGGCATCGGCTTCGTCCTCGGCCCCGCCGTCGGAGGCTGGCTCGGCGCCATCAATCCGCGCCTGCCCTTCTGGGTGGCCGCGGCATTCAGCCTGCTCAACGCGTGCTATGGGCTGATCGTTCTCCCCGAATCGCTCGCGCCGGAGAAGCGCACGAAGAGCTTGCGCTGGAAGAGTGCCAATCCCGTCGGCGCGCTGAAGCTGCTCCGATCCCACCGCGAGTTGTTCGGGCTTGCAGCAGTCAACTTCCTTGGCTACCTCGCGCACGAGGTCTACGCAACCGTGTGGGTGCTCTACGCCACCGAGCGCTACGGCTGGGGCGAAAAGGCCATCGGCGCATCGCTCGCGGTGGTCGGCGTGGCCACCATGGTGACGTCGGCTCTGCTGGTGGGCTGGAGCGTCCGCCGGTTTGGCGAGCGCACATCGCTGTTTACGGGACTGCTAAGCGCGGCCGTTGGATTCCTGATGTTCGGGCTTGCCCCCACTGGCTGGCTGTTCCTCGCGGGAATTCCGGTGAATGCGCTGTGGTCGCTTGCCGCCGCGCCATCCCAATCCATGATGACCCGCCGCGTGTCGCCTTCCGAACAGGGCGAACTTCAAGGCGCGCTCAGCTCGATGCGAGGCCTCGCCATGATCTTCGGACCAGGCATGTTCAGCGCAACCTTCGCATTCTTCCTCGCTCCCGGACGCGTCTTTCCCGGCGCTCCGTGGATGCTTGCGGCCATGTTGCTGCTGGCCAGTCTCGTGATCGCCGCGGCCGTTGTGCCTGCCGGATCCGCCGCGCAGGAAAGCTCCTTTGCCGAAGCCGCAGAGTGACCTCGACGATGAATCGGGCAGACTGGCATAGAGCCGCTAGGACAATGCCCGATCCCACGTCTCCAGCGTCCGCTTGAACTCGCTCATGAATTTGCCTCCGTCCGCGCCGTCGATCAGCCGATGATCGAAGCCCAGGCAGAAATGCTGCGTCGAGCGAATCGCAATTGTGTCGTTGCCCTCGGCGTCCGTCAGTACCACCGGCTCTTTCTTCAGTGCGCCGATGGCGAGGATCGCCGACTCCGGCTGGTTGATGATCGGCGTGCCGAACTCATCGCCGAAGACGCCGGAGTTGGTCAGCGTAAACGTCGAACCGCCAACCTCATCCGGTGAGAGTTTCTTCATACGCGCGCGTGTGGCGAGGTCGTTGATCGTCCGCGCGATGTTGACGAAGTTGCGCTTCTCCGCCTCGCGCACGGTGGGCACAATCAGTCCCCACTCCAGCGCCACCGCGATGCCGAGATTGATGTTCGCGTGGTAGTGAATCGCATTTTCGATCAGCGACGCGTTCACGATCGGGTAGCGACGCAGCGCCTCGACGGCCGCCACCGCGATGAACGGCATGTACGTCAGCTTCTCGCCGTTGCGCTGCTCGAAGCCCGCCTTCTCGCGCTCGCGCAGCCGCACGATGCGCGTCATATCGACCTTGTAGACCGAGTGCACGTGCGGGCTGATGCGCTTGCTCTCGACCATGCGCTGCGCAATGATGGCGCGCATTCTGGTTAGCGGCACCACTTCCGCGGTGAGCACCTTTGGCTGCGGCACCTGTGATGCGGCCGACTGTGCCATCGGAGCGCGCGTGGTCTTTGCACCACCCTCGCTGATGTAGCGCAGGATGTCGTCCTTGTTGATGCGGCCGCCCGAACCGGTGCCGGGTACAAGCCGTAAATCGAGGTTGTGCTCCTTCGCGATCCGCCGCACCAGCGGCGACGACCTGACCACCTGCACCGAAGCGGAAAGTGCTGCAGTCTCCTGCTCGGACTTTGCAACAGCCACAGGCGTGGGCACAGCCACCGTTGCGGCGATGCCGCGGTCACCCGCACCGGAGGTGCCGCCGCCTATCACGGCAACGACAACGTTGATCTGAACCGTCTCGCCCTCGCCGGCCTTGATCTCGGTCAGGACGCCGTCTACAGGCGACGGAATCTCCGCATCCACCTTGTCGGTCGAAATCTCAAACAGCGGCTCGTCCTTCTCGACTGAGTCGCCGACTTTCTTCAGCCACTTGGTGATGGTGCCTTCGAAGATCGACTCGCCCATCTGCGGCATGACCACTTCAACCCCGGCGCTGGATGAGCCATGCGCGGGCGCCGGCTGTGCCTCGTTCTCCTTCTCAGGCGCGGCCTTCTCGTTCTCCGATGTTGCCGGTTTTGCTGCTGGCGCAGTCGCAGCATTCACTGGAGCGGGGGTCGCCGAGGAAGTGTCTGCGCCGAAGGCGCGGTCACCCGCACCGGTGGTGCCTGACAGCACGGCAACCACCGTGTTGATCTCAACAGTCGCTCCCTCGGGAAACCTGATCTCCGTGAGCATGCCGGTGATGGGTGAAGGAATCTCCGCATCCACCTTGTCGGTTGAAATCTCAAAGAGCGGCTCGTCCTTCTCCACCGGCTCGCCGACCTTCTTGAGCCACTTGGTAATGGTGCCCTCAACGATCGACTCGCCCATCTGGGGCATGATCACGTCGGTTGACATGTATCGTTCACTCCGCGATGCGGGATAAGGGGTCCCTGCGGACAGGTCTTTGTCCGTGGGGCGGCAGCCGGCACCCGCCCGGCTTCTGCCGGATTATAAATTGCAGCACGCACGGCCTGATGCACGCAGTTCAGCGCAAACGGCGATTCTCGCCGGCATATCACGCCCGCACCGGCCGGTCCTGGTCGCCATGCAGCCGTTCCACCTCGGCGGGAACCTGCAAAGGCGTGTCGTCGGCAGGGAAGGCCAGTTTCGCCGCTGCCTGCGCGCGCAGCGCATCCAGGCTCTCAACCGCCAGCACCTGCTGACCGTAGACCTGCCCGAACTGCCGCGCCGCCTGGTGCGCGATCTCCTCGAGCCCCGGCAGGTTCACGCTCTCCGGCACCTCGCGCTCCAGGCTCGTCACCGCCTTGTCGGCGATGCCGCACGGGTTGATGAGCTGGAAATCACGCAGGTCCGTCGTCACATTGAATGCGAATCCATGCGAGGTGATCCCGCGCGAGACATGAATCCCGATTGCGCCGATCTTGCGCTCTCCGCGTGCGTCTTCATTCGTACCATGCAAGCCGCACCACACGCCGGTCAGCCCGGCGATCCGCCCCGCGCGCACGCCGAACACCCCGCACAGCCGGATCAGCGCCTCTTCCATCATGCGCACAAAGTCCACCGGCCCCAGCCGGCCGCCCTGCGCGTTATGCAGGCTGCGCAGATCGAAGATCGGATACCCCACGAGCTGCCCCGGCCCGTGGTAGGTCACATCGCCGCCGCGGTTGATATCGTGCATCGTCACGCCACGGCGCGCCAGCATCTCGTCCGAGGTCAGCACATTCTCGCGCCGCGCATTGCGACCCAGCGTCAACACCGGGGGATGCTCGAGGAGCAGCAGCACGTTTTCCACGCGCCCCTCTAGCCGCAACGCCGCAATCTCCGCCTGAAGCTGCAACCCCTGGTCGTACGCCACCCGCCCGAGATAGAGATACTGAATCATCGCCATCTTTCAATTGTATGGATGCAGCCGGGAGATTCCCATCGGGCGGAGCACACTTTGCAGGGTCGTTATTGCTGAGAGAGCGGCTCAAAGATTCCGGCGAAGGCGACCTTAACGCGCAGGAAGACGAGAATCCACATGATCGTCACCAGCGCCGCCATTGGCAACCCGCTCGGCGCCATCAGGATGTGCGTCGTGTCGATTTTTACAATCACCGGCGCCAGCAGGGTGAGCGCGAGCGGCACATAGCGGTTGATCAGCAGCAGGATCGCCGGCACCACCTGGAAGAAAGCCACCACGTAAATGTAATGAGTGGTCGCCAGCGCTCCCAAAAAGTCAGCCATCGGCCCCGGCGGCATGGGCGGGTTCGGCAGAAAGTGGAAAAACAGGTTCGAACCGAAGAAAAGAAAGATGATACCCAGCAGAAAGCGGGCAACGGTGGCCACGATCTTCACTGACGTCTCCTTGGGGCAGAATCGGAATCAGGCACGGAGTTGAAAAGCCTTGTTCGTCAAATGGCTGACCGCTACGTGCCTCGCGATTCACAACAAATGCCGGCCCTGAAGATGCGACGGGCGCGGCACCCGTGGCGGATACCGCGCCGGCGTCGAATGGGTCGGACCCGCCTTCCCCGAGCGTTCCAACCCTTGGACTAGTTCCCATGGAGGTGTGGCGTCTAGTCCAGTTGGGTCCCCCCGGCAAGAAATCGAGGGATCCCACGCTTAATCCTTTTTCGTTCGCCCAAAATCTCTGCACGCAGCGTCGCTGCGCCAGACGTTTTCAAACAAAAGCGAACCTGAGAACAGCGTTTCCTGCTTACCAGGAAGCGTCTTCGTGCGGCCTTTCGGCTGATTCAAAGACACTTCGCGGGCAGGCGCAATGCCTGCGCTGCCTGGTTTCCGGCTTCAGAGGGAGATTTGGGTGGGTGGTCCGCGCGACGGGTTGGGGCCGTCGGGATCCTCGAGCGTGACTGGCGCCATCGCGAACAGGTATCGGCTTTGAGCCGAGCATCTCTGTGGGGCAACAAAACCCCGCTGGATGCTGATCTTCTTGCCGCGAATCCGGTGCAGGCGCGGCGCAGGGCGGTTTTGCCCGGGCAGCGAATCCGCAACCTTCCGCGGCGCCCGCTCGGTGCGGCCAGCATGAGTCGTGTAGATCCGCGGCCTAGGAGCCTGGCACGCGGGCGCGCTCAACGACCGGCTCATCGCCCGCATAGCGGACGGTGACACCACGAGCGCCAGGAGCAAAGCCCCGAGAATGATCCTGCGTGCCTTCATGCTTGAGCGCCTTGAGTATAACCAGCGCGAAATCGATTTCGCAATCAATTCCCGCGCGGAAAGTTACTTCGGTGAACCCGTTTGGTCCACACGGACTGGCTCTCGCCGGAGAATTTGGAGTGGAGGGGTCACGGCGGGTCTCGCCGCCGTGACACCATCGATTCGGCAAAAGGACCTGTAAGCCGAATTCTGTTTTATGCGGTCATTCCTCTAGGCGCCGCGTTGCCGCAGACGCTCATCAGCGACCTACCCGGAGGTTTCGGCCATTGCTAAGAGCCGCCTGGACGCATCGGGCCGATACGCAGCACCGCCTGGCTCTTGAGCACCTCAGCGACGAAAATCTGTCGCCGGGGCCCCGCAAATTGGCGGCAGCTTCCCTCCCTATTTGGTCTTGCTCCGTGTGGGGTTTACCCTGCCTCCGGCCTTACGGCCGGAGCGGTGCGCTCTTACCGCACCTTTTCACCCTTACCCCAGCGCGGATTGACCCTCCAGGCGAACCCTTTGGGCCTTTCCGGGACGCCCTCCGAAGAGGGGTAGCCGAGGCGGTATGTTCTCTGTGGCACTAGCCGTCTATGAGCCTTGAAGCTCACATCCCGGACGTTATCCGGCACACTGCCCTGCGGAGTTCGGACTTTCCTCCCCCGGCATTCGCTTGAGCAAACGCCGGCAGCGACCGCCCGGTCCTCCTGCCAGCGTCTAGTGTACCTCGAATCCACAGGACGCAGCCGAGGATGCGGCCGCTACCATGAGGACATGCTTCGCGTGAAACTGCTGGAAACAGGCGCCCGTCTCCCCATCGTCGCGCACCCGGGCGAGGATTTGGGCTACGACATCTTCTCGCTCGAAACCGTGCTGCTCGAGCCCCACAAGACCATCCGCGTGCGCACCGGTATCTCGGTAGAAGCCCGCCACCCCGAAAGCGGCGTCCCTCTCGGCCTGCTTGTCCGCGACCGCTCGTCGATGGCCTCGCGCGGCATCGCCACTACGGCTGGCGTGATCGATGCCGGCTACCGCGGCGAAGTCCAGATCGTGATGACCAACCTCGGCGCCACCCCCATCGAACTCAAAGCCGGCGAGAAGATCGCCCAGATGATCCCGGTTCCGGTACTGACAGGGACGATTGAGCAGGTGGATGGTCTCGAGGAGTCGGCGAGGCTGGCTAAAGGCTTCGGCAGCTCGGGCCGGTGAATCCCGGTGCCGTTTTAGAGCCGGGCTGTGGCTCGTGACCGTGGAGCCCGAAGCGTCCCTCCCAGGTCCGAAAATCCGGACCTGGGCACCCAGAGTTTAGTGCAGCCCCGGGGTCGGGAGTCTGTTTGAGTTGCTGCTATTTTCCCAGGCCGTCGTCCTTGTGGTAGTTCGGGTAGGGTGGGATGGGGATTGTCGGCACCGGGTGCGCCTTCAACTCATCCAGCACGATCTGCACGCCGGTTTCGAGCTGGCGGTCGTGCTTTTCGGCCACATCCTTCGGCAGCAGTTCCACCTCGGTGTCCGGCGCGATGCCCACGTTCTCCACCTCCCACTGGCCTTGCAGCCCGTAGATGGCGTAGCGCGGCGCCGTGACATAACCGCCGTCGAGCAGCGGAGGATAGCCGCCGATGCCCACCAGTCCACCCCAGGTTTTGGTGCCCACCAGCTTGCCGATGCCTGCCTTGCGGAAGTACCACGGCATGGCGTCGCCGCCCGAGCCCGAGTTCTGGTTGATGAGCATCACCTTGGGCCCGAAGATAGCGCCGGCGGGGTCGTGAATCGGCTTGCCGTCGCGCTCGACCGCGCCTGAAAGCGGGAAGCGCTTCAACACGTCGACCACGTAGTCGGCGATGAAGCCTCCCTCGTTCCAGCGCTCATCGAGCACCAGGGCCTGCTTGTTGAGCTGCGAGTAGAAATAGCGGTTGAAGTTGGTGTATCCCGAACCGCCCGTGTTGGGCATATATACATACGCCACCTTGCCGCCCGAGAGTTCATCGACCTTGCGCCGGTTGCTCACGATCCAGTCGAGATTGCGCAGTCCATCCTCATCGTCGATCGGAACCACCGTCACGTCGCGCGCATCCTTGCCGTCGGGGTTCGGGCCTACGTGCAGGACCGTCTGCTTGCCCGCGGTGGCGTCGAAGAACTGGTAGAGGTTGTCGTGTGCGTGCAACTCGCGGCCGTTCACGGCAAGCAGGTACTCGCCCTCCTTCACGTAGACGCCCGGCATGGTCAGCGGAGAAGCCAGGCCCGGGGTCCAGTTTTCGCCACCCAGGATTTTCGCGATGCGGTAGCGGTCGTTCTCCACCTTGTAGTCCGCGCCCAGCAGGCCGATCTTCGGGCCGGTGTCATGCGAGTCGGGTCCGCCCACGAACATGTGCCCGATGTTCACCTCGCCCAGCATCTCCACCGAGAGATAGGTGAACTCTGACCGCGACGCCAGCCCATCGAGATATGGCTTGTACCTGGCCTCGATCTTTGGAATCGACAGGCCGTGCGTGTTGGGGTCGTAGAGGAAGTCGCGCTGAATGCGCCACGTCTCGTGATAGATCTGCCGCCACTCCGCGCGCGGATCGATCATCGCCTGCATTCCACCGAGATTCAGCGACTTTCCTGGGCCATTGTTGCCGGGCTTCAGATCGTCGGTCGGCGCGATCGTCCAGCCGCCTTTGCGCGCGTAGAGGAACTTCGATCCGTCTTCCGAAACAATGAAGGCATCGAGGTCGCTCAGCACGTTCTCGGTTTCGCGCTTTTCCAGCGTGAACCGCCACACCGCGCGGATGCCGGGATCCCCGCGCTCACTCGATGAGCGTCCAACGGGAGAGCCCTCGCCGAGATAAATCACGCCGGCCTTTCCGGTCCCGATGCCGATGTAGTTGCGCGGCGGAATGGGCAGCGAGAGAATGCGATTACCTATTCCATCCAGATCGACCTTGACCTCGACCGGCTTTTCCTTGTCCTTGTCTTTATCCTTGTCTTTGTCTTTGTCCTTGTCGTCGGACTTCGCCGCGTCCTGATCCTTGCTGGCGGTCTTGTCCTTGTCCTTATCCTTGTCTTTCCCCTTGTCGTCGGACTTCGCAGGGGACTTGGGCTCTTCCTTCTTTTCCTCCTTCACCTTCTCGTCGTCGCTCTCCGGCGGAATGGGCGACGCCCCGTCCTTGGCCAGCACCACCACATATGCCCCGCTTGTCTGCGCGCGGTCGAGCGACGAGAGATCTATTCCCGCATTCGAGGGTCCATCGTCGGTCGAGGCGACGAAGTAGAGGTACTTGCCGTTTTTGTCGAAGGCCGGGCTATGGGCATCGCTCATGCCGTCGGTGACCTGCGTGGACTTGTGCGTCTCCATCGAGTAGAGAAAGATCGCGTGGAGCTGGTTGTCGAGATCGCGCTCGTAGGCGATCCACTTTGAATCGGGCGACCACGTCTGGCTGAAGCTTGTTCCGAACGCGCCGTAGATCGCCTTGTCAATCAGCACTGGCTTGCCGCTGGGAACATCAACCAGCCACAGGCGGTTGTGCTTATCGGTGTAGGCGATGTGCTTCGAATCGGGCGACCAGGTGGGCCCGTAGAAGTAGCTGGGATCGGGTCCGAGATCGATCACCGCGGGCGCCTTGAAACCCGTCTGGTCGCGCAGGTAGAGCTGGTACTCGCCCGAGACATCTGAGAAGTAAGCGATGGTCTTCCCATCGGCACTCCATGAGGGCTCGCGTTCGGCAGCTCCCGGCGTCTTGGTCAGGTTGCGCGTATCGCCTTTCTCCGCCGGCACGGTAAAGATTTCGCCATGCGCCTCAAAAACGGCGCGCGCCCCGGTGGGCGAGATGGCCGCATTGCGTATCTCGTCCGGGCGGATGGTCTCGAAATGCGGCGTGAGATTTGCCAGCTCGCCATGCACCTGGATCGGCACCACGCGATCGGCATTGCCGCTGCCTGTATCGACCAGGTGGATCGAACCGAACTGCTCGAAGACCAGTCCCCCGGGCCCAGCCTGCACCGACTTCAGGTCGTAGCTCTTGTTCTCGACAACCTGGCTGACCTGCTGCGATTTCGTATCGTAGCGGAAGAGCGAAACCGACCCGCTGCGGTTGGAAAGGAAGTAGACCGAATCGCCGACCCACGCGGGATCGGAGTCCATGGAGTTCTCGCGCGGCACTTTCACCAGGTCGAGCGTCTTCAGGTTCACGATCCAGATGGGTGTGAGCTGACCGCCGTGGTACTGCTTCCACGCGTCTTCCCACTTTGAAATGGGCTGGTAGGCGATCGACTGCCCGTCCGGCGAATACGATCCCTCCACACCCGACGGCAGCGGCAGCGGCTCCGGCATACCCGAGCCGTCTTCACGCACGGTGAAGAGCTTGTTGAAGTGCCTGTAGCTCAGGGCGCCGCTCGTGATCAGCACATTCTTTCCGTCCGGCGTCCAGCCCGCGACTCCGGCGCCCCCCGGCTGCCAGGTGATCCGGCGCGGCACCCCGCCGCCCGACGGCATTACGTACACATCCACGTTGCCGTTGAGGTGCGCGGAGTAGGCGATCTCCGACCCATCGGGCGAGTAGAACGGGCCGGCCACTACCTTGCCGTCGGAGGTGAGCCGCTCGGCCTCGCCGCCCTGCCGGCTAACTGTCCAGATGTCGTCGGCGTAGCGGAACGCAATCCGGTCCTGCGAGAGCGAAGGATTGCGCAGCAACAGGGGTGTCTGACCTGCCGCCGAACTCGCCGCGGACTGCGCGGCACAAACCATAGGCGAAAGGACAGCCAGCGCCGCGAATGCAAGCGCCAGCCGCATACGAACAGGAGTCATCATTGCCTCCAAGGGTGGGGTGGGATCTGATCTGAGCAAAAGAGCGAGAGAAACTGTGCCAGAGTATCCTACGCCGACAGAGCGGGAAAAGGTTCCTGAAAATCGCGAAGAATGCGCCGTTTTAATTGAATCGAGATTCAGTAATGGAGGCGATTGCGGGTTATGCAGAGGCCGTCAGCCTCGCTAAGCGATCCTGCTGACCGCGGCTCCGCGCGTGTTCTTCGATGCCAGCACCTGTTTGGCAGCGCGCTCGCCCGACCGCATGGCCGCATGCACCGTGCCCCAGTGTCCCGTGGTATCGGTGTGCTCACCGGCGAAGAACAGCGTATTGCGCACGGGCGTGGCCATCTTCAGCACCGCGTCCAGTGCGCCTGCGGGCACGTAGCTATAGCCGCCACAGCTCAGCGGATCAGTCTGCCAGTCGTGCGCTGCGCAAAGGACGAGTTGCCCGCGCAAAAACTTCAGCGGCAGCGAGAATATCTTCGCCAGTTCGCCGCAGGCAATGTCGCCCACCTGCTCGCGCGTGCACTGGTCAAAGGCCGCCGACTGCGGTCCGCCGATCCAGCCGGTGAGCGTGCGCGTCTCCCACGGATGCGCCGTCCACCACACCGGCGGCATGGCGTCGTGCGCAAAGAGGAAGCTCATCCTGGGCAGCTTCACCTTGTCATGCGTAGCCCACCAACGCTCGCGAAACAGCAGCGTGAATCGCCTAACCGGTCCCATCGCCAGTTGATTGGCCGCGATCAACGCGTCGGGCACAGGCTCGAAGAGCACCACAAGCTGCTGCAGCACGCCCAGCGGCAGAGCGATGACCGCCTGCTCCGCCGAATAATGCGCCAGTTCTCCGCCGTCGCGTGCAAACACGTGCACCTGGCCCCGCTCCCACTCGATCTTCTCCACGGGCCGTGAAAGCTCGATTCGCCCGCCGGCTTCGCGTATCTTCTTCGCAACAAACTCCGGAACGCGATCGTACCCCTCGCGGACCCTAATCACCTCGCCGCTGCCGGTCTCTTCCTCAGCTCTCTGCTGCACAGCCAGCGCATGCACGCCGATCAGGCGGTAGTCTGCCGCGTTGAAGCTCTGCACGTAGTTGATGACCTCGTCGCGCTTCGCCGGCGAAAGCTTCTCGAGTGGTGGGTAGTTGGCGAACGCCATGTCCACGCCCCTCCACTTTTCCAGCCCGTTCAGGAATCTGAAGATCTCGCCCTGCTCGTCGCACTTTTTCAGCTTGCCATTCCGGTGGCACACGTCTTTGCCGTCGAGCGCGTAGGTTTCGAGTCCGGCCTCATGAATGAGGTGCCATAACTCCGGGGGGCGTCCGTGGATGAACTCCGCGCCCAGCTCAAGAATCTCGCCCTGTTCACGCAGGGTGCGGATGCGGCCGCCCACGCGATCGCGCGCCTCGAGCACCAGCACCTGCCGGCCCGCTTCGGCCAGCCTTCGTGCCGCGGCCAGGCCTGCCATTCCTGCGCCGATCACTAGGACGCGCTTCCGCTTGACTTCCATACGAATTTGATGCGGGTATGTCGTTGCCGTATCGGAAATCAAGCATATCCTTCAGCCCAAAGTCATCTGTTACCGAAGCGGTCCGCGCCCTTTTGCGAATGAAGCGCACTTCCAAAGCAATTCCTGCAAATCAGGAACTCCCCGGCCGCAATCCACGTAGATAATGGGGTCGCGGGTCGGAGCCGTCCCTGTCTCATCCGCCGCAAGCAAAGGAGAACGCGATGCGCAAGTTTGTCATCCTTTTCGCAGCGGTTGTGCTGCTCTCTGCATTGCCCGGGCAAGCACAGAACCGGGCCGCCAAAAACAGCTCAAGCCAGATCGTGATCGTCTTCAAAGACGGCCACCGCCAAACCTTCAACCTCGCCGACGTGGCGAGAATCGAGTTCCCCGGCGGACCAGTGATTGCCGATGCCGGACCCACGCCGCCCGGGGCTCCGCCGCGTGGACATTTCATCGGAAAATGGGAGGTGGGTGACGGCGCGGGGAGCACCTTCTACATCACCCTGAACGAAGACGGAAGTGCCTGGCGTTCGCTGCACAGAATCCATGGGAAATGGGCGTATATCAATGGCGAGGCGAGGGTTACCTGGGACGACGGCGCAATGGACGCGATCCGCCGCGTTGACGGGCAGGACAAGAAATATGCCTATCGCGCCGGCAAATCCTTTACCGACGAGCCGGACAACATGACCGACGCCCACAATACCAGTCCACGGCCGATCTAGAGCATCTTATAAGCCGCGCCATCTTCGGCCTTAGCGGCAGCCGTGGGTCTGGATCTGCCCGGAACCACCGGCTTGCGCGCTGCGTACCGTGCATTGAAGGAGGGGTCGCTGTCTACCCGTGCGTGAAGCCTGGGGGCGACCTCAGCCGTCAAAGAAACACCGGGCCGGTTCCAGACATGACCAGACCGCCTGAGTGGCTGGGGCGGGAAAGGTGATTTGTGTTTCCCGTGTCTGCGGTAGTCCATTCGGCCTCTGCATACACTCAAAGTACTGGTTCCGGAACGAGGCAGGAAGAAGCACCAAACCCGAATATGAGCATCCTCGAAGCCTTCAAACTCGCGCTTCAATCCCTGTGGGGCAATAAGTTGCGCTCCATCCTCACGCTCATCGGCGTGGTCATGGGCGTGGCCTCGGTCATCATGGTGCTCACCCTCGTGCAGGGCGCCAAGCGCTACATTTCCACCAAGCTCTCGGGCTACGGCTCCGACGTGTTCACCGTCAATCGCATGTCGTCCGTCATCCTATCCGCGGACCAGTACTTCAGCTACCAGAAGCGCAAGATCATCCGGATCGAAGACTACGACGCAATCAAGGACGGCTGCGCCGATTGCAACGAAGTCGGCGCGCTGCTCGGAAAGTCCACCAATGTGGTCTACAACGGGCACTCCAGCAACAACACCGGCGTGCGCGGTTACACCGCTTCCATGATGTCGCTTAACAACATCGACATCGCTCTCGGCCGGGGCTTCACTCCCGCCGACGAAGAGCATGCCTTTCACAACGCCATCGTGGGATACGACATCGTCGACAATCTCATCGGCGACGCCGATCCGCTGGGCAAGGAGATTCGCGTCGACGGAATCCCCTTCACGATCATCGGCGTGGGCGACCGGCAGGGCAAAACCCTCGGCCAGTCGCAGGACAACTGGGTCGCTATTCCCATCACCACCTATCAGCAGATCTACGGATACAACGACTCCGTCGACATCTATGCGCGCGCAAGCGGCGGATCCCAGGCAATGGTCCGCGCCGAAGACGAGGCTCGCGTCATCATGCGCTCGCGCCGGCACGTCGCTCCCGGCAAGCCCGACGACTTCGAGATTCAGACCAACGACACCTTCCTCGACATTGCGAACCAGTTGCTCGGCGTCTTCGCCTGGGTGGTCCTCGGCCTCGGATCCATCGCGCTTGTCGTGGGCGGTGTCGTCATTATGAACATCATGCTGGTCAGCGTTACAGAGCGCACGCGCGAAATCGGCGTCCGCAAGGCGCTCGGCGCCAGGCAGAGCGACGTACTGGTGCAGTTTCTGATTGAAAGCGCCTCGCTGGCAGGTATCGGCGGCATCTTCGGAATCCTGCTCGGCGTCATTGTCGGCAAGCTGATCACCGTCTTCGTCGGCTTCCCGACCGCGGTTCCGCTGTGGGCCGTGTTCCTTGGCATGTTCCTTGCCAGCAGCGTTGGCATCTTCTTCGGCGTTTACCCCGCCAGCAAAGCCGCGCGGCTGGATCCGGTGGCAGCGCTGCGGGCCGAGATGTAGCGGCCCGCAGGGCCGTGTGGTCTCTGACCACTTGGAGCTTTATGGCACGCGGAAGACAAACCGGCGAATCCGTCAAGATGGCCCTCGATACCATTCGCGCGAACAAGCTGCGTTCGGGCCTCACTATCCTCGGCATCGTCATCGGTGTCACCGCCGTCATCACCATCTCTTCGGTTATCAGCGGTGTCAACAACCGCGTGCAGGACTTTGTGACCGCTCTCGGCAGCAACGTGTTCTGGGTATTCCATATGCCCGTCATCGGTGTGCGTCCCACCACAGAGCAACTCACCCGCAAGAAGTTGAACATCGATGATGTCTACGCCCTGCGCACGCTTCCCCACGTCGTCGCGGCCGATGGCGGCTTCCAGCACGTTAAATCGCAGTTCCGCGTCGGCGATGTCGCCGTGAAGTACAACGGCAAAAAGATTGCCGGCACCATCCTCCAGGGCTCCACTTCACAGGTTGGTCTCGTCACGGATCTCACCTTCATCCAAGGACGCCTGTGGAATGACGAGGAGGATCACCGCGCAGAGCACGTCGTGGTCCTCGGACACGATACATGGGAAGAACTCTTCGGTGATCAGAGCGCCATCGGCAAGGAGGTCAACATCGAGACCGGCCTCTACACCGTCATCGGAGTCCTCGATAAGCAGAAACAGCCCTTCGGCGGCGGCAAGAATCCCGCCGACAACATGGCTTACTTCCCGCTCGGCACCTACCACAACCTGCATCCCGAAGACAAAGACATGTGGGTCAGCGTGAAATACGACGACGCGAAGAACAAATCCCTCGTCGAAGAAGAGATTCGCGAGTTGCTCCGTATCCGCCGCAAAGTCAAGGTCGACCAACCCGACAATTTCGAGATCTTCGGCCCCGACTCACTTACCAAGCTCTGGAATCAGCTCACCGGCGGACTCGTCCTCTTCATGATCGCCGTCTCCAGCGTGGGCCTGATGGTCGGCGGCGTGGGCGTAATGAACATCATGCTGGTGAGCGTCACCGAACGCACGCGCGAAATAGGCGTCCGCAAAGCTATCGGCGCCACCAAGCGCGCCCTCCTCGTTCAATTCACCACAGAGGCCGTGACTCTGTGTGCAGTGGGCGGAGTGATCGGCATCGTTCTCGGCGCCATTCTCACGTGGATCATCTATTTCCTGCCGATTGGCCTGCCCGCCACCCTGTCGACGCTCTGGGTGCTCCTCGGGTTCAGCGTTTCCTGCGCAATCGGCCTGATCTTCGGCATCTACCCCGCTTGGAAAGCGGCCAACCTCGACCCCATCGAAGCCCTGCGCTATGAGTGAGGCAAGGATCAGGGATCAGGGTCAGGGAGTAACAAGGCCGTCTTAAGCCGCTCAACTGATGACTGGGGCTTTCAACCCATTTGCTGCCGCCGGCCCTGTGCACATGAAATTGGTGCATAATTACATATTCCCCAATTCACCACAGAAAGCCCGGTTCGACATGGCACGGGGTCATCAGACTCGCGAATCCGTAAAAATGGCCCTCGACACCGTCAGGACCAACAAGCTCCGCTCGGGGCTTACGATCCTCGGCATCGTCATCGGAGTCGCCACCGTCATCACCATCTCGTCTGTCATCACCGGCCTCAACAACCGTGTCAACGACTGGGTCACCTCGATGGGCTCCAATGTCTTCTGGATATTCCACATGCCTCTCATCGGAGTGAAACCCACCACAGAAATGCTCACGCGCAAAAAGCTGAACGTCGAAGACGTTATCGCGTTGCGCTCGCTGCCCCATGTGCTGGCTGCCGACGGCTCCTACCGGCACGTCAATGAGACATTCCACGTCGGCGATGTCAGCGTGAAGTACAACGGCAAGAAAGTCGCCGGCGCGTTCCTGATGGGTTCCACCGCCGAACTGGAATCAGTTTCGGAGCTCAGCATGCTGTCTGGCCGGTTATGGACGGATGATGAGGATAAGCGCCACGCCCACGTTTGCGCGATCGGTCACGATACCGCCGAAGAGCTCTTTGGCAACGAAGACGCCATCGGAAAAGACGTGAACGTAGGCCCCAGTCTGTATACCGTCATCGGCGTCGTGGATAAACGCAAGCAACCCTTCGGCTCCGGCAAGAATCCAGCCGACAACGGTGTTTATTTTCCGCTCGGGACATTCCACAGTCTCTATCCCGAAATCACCGACATGTACATCAGCGTCAAGTACGACGACCAGCGCAACAAGTCTCTCGTCGAGGAAGAGATCCGCGAAGTGCTTCGCATCCGCCGCAAGGTCAAGGTTGACGCGCCCGACAACTTCGACATCTTCGGTCCTGATTCGCTTTCGAAGCTATGGACGCAGCTCACCGGTGGCCTTGTGCTCTTCATGATTGCGGTTTCCAGCGTCGGCCTCATGGTCGGCGGCGTGGGCGTGATGAATATCATGCTGGTCAGTGTCACCGAACGCACCCGCGAGATCGGAGTCCGCAAAGCCATTGGCGCCACAAAGCGCGCGCTGCTCATGCAGTTCACCACGGAAGCCGTGACGCTGTGCGCCTTGGGAGGCATCTTCGGCATCTTCGTTGGCGCGGTTTTCACCTGGATTGTTTACTTCCTGCCCATCGGCCTGCCCGCAACCATGTCGACGCTCTGGGTGCTCCTCGGGTTCAGCGTTTCCTGCGCAATCGGCCTGATCTTCGGCATCTACCCCGCGTGGAAAGCGGCCAACCTCGACCCCATCGAAGCGCTGCGGTACGAGTGAACAAAGGATTCGAAAATAGGGAATAGGGAACAGGGAGTAACAGGCCCGGTCACGATAATGATCAAGCCCGGGGTGCGGTTGCGATCTGGACCAGGCGGGCTTCGTTGACGGCCGTGGGAAATCCTTTCGGGTCCCAGTGTTTGCGGCAGCCGGGGAAGTCCAGTACGAGGCATTGGGAAGCGATGCCGCGCTCGCGCATTTCGAAGCCGCCTGCAAGGATATTGAGGACGCAGGCGACGGCGGTGACGCCCGCACCGGTGTGCTCCCAGCGGGAGAGCCAGCGGCTGAATCCACTGGCGTGCGGCACGATGTAGACGCGGATGCCATGCGCGCGCATTTCGCGTGTGATGCGATTGACCGCGCAGTCGGGATCGCAGGCGGCGCAGGTGATGTCGACACCATCGATGTACGCCTTGCAGGTCAGGCTGTGCGATCCACGCATACAGGCCGGAAGGAGCACGACTCGCTCCTGCGTGCGGACGAAGCTGTCGCGCAGGCCGCGGTTCATGACTTCGGCGGCAAGCATGTTCAGGTGGTACTCGACGGCGGACCGGCCGCACATGAGCAGGTCTTCGCGCCATCGCCAGTGTGCGTGTTCACGGGCGATGAAGGCAGAGACGCCGCGCGTGTAAGCGCCAAGGGCCGTGTCGGCGTCGCGTCGGAAATCCTGAAAGAGCTCGACCGCAATGCGCAACCAGCAGGTTGCCTTTTCCGGCTTGAGCGCTGCCAGGTAGCTGCGCCAATTGTTGAGGCGCATGACTTCCTGCTTGAATTCGCCGGTGGAGTTCATCCAGTCGATGAGGCGCGTGAGGCGGTCGACGGCGCTGCCGCGCTTCCTGGGCTTCTGGCCGACGTTTGCAGCGAGGGAGTAGCGGGCTGTGCCGGCGCGCACCCAATCGACCAGGGGCTTGGCCGTGAGCGAACGCTCGCGTGCCCACGTAAGTTCGCGTGCGAATTCGACTATCCAGCGAGGCGTTCTGTCCGCGGCGCCTTCGTATCGGCTGAGAGCCATTCCGAGGGCGAGGAACT
>Ga0326728_10001192_pt1 | contig 93294 bp, 79 predicted proteins | sample MB3enrmetagenome_FD_207602 | JGI IMG/M metagenome (GOLD analysis project Ga0326728, IMG submission 207602) | Lab enriched peat soil microbial communities from McLean, Ithaca, NY, United States - MB31MN | ecosystem: Environmental > Terrestrial > Soil > Wetlands > Peat | place: USA: New York... | reverse complement strand
GACGAAAACTGTTCGCCTTGCCACCGGAATGGCGTTCGCTTTCAGACCGGAATGCTGTTCGGAATCACACCGGAACGGTGTTCGGCCTCAGACCGGAATCGCGTTCACCTTCGACCGGAATCCCCACATGTGGATACGGCACGGCTGGAACATGCAACCCAATCTATTCGATCTCGACGTGGGCATTGACAGGGGGCGGCACCGCTTCCCCTCGGCGTTGGCGCTGTCTGCGTTCGAGTTGGTCCATGGCCTTATAAAACTGCCGTTCGAAGACAGATTCATAGCGCAGTAGCCGATCCATAGCTTCTTTTCCAGGCAAATCGGGGCGACGGAGTTGGGCGCGCAGCTCCGGCATAAGGGTCACCAGCAAACAGATGTCTCTCCATCGCCGGAGGTTCTCGTATTCCTCGGCTAGTACTCGAAGTTGCTGCCTCCCAATCGATGTCATAGAAGGCGGCTTGGCAGAAACTTGTCGGGCAGGAGCCGGCGGGGCCGGATCTGGGTTACCCTCGGGAAGGCTGGCGTTCTGATCAAATTGGGCCAGATCAGGGCCCGGTACAAGTTTTTTAACTCCGTCCACTCGGACTCGTGTCGCGTAACGTACATATTGATTTACACTAATGTACAGTTTGGTGTAAGATGTTGCAATGAAGGTCACGATCACAGAATTTCGGCAAAATCTTTTCAAATTGGTGGAGCGGGTCGTTGCCGGGGAAACGGTGGAATTCGTCCATCAGGGCACCACGGTACGGCTGGTCGTCCCAGAAGGTGGTACAACCTCCAAGCTGGACCGGCTGACGCCCCGGCAGATCACGAACCCGGACCTCACGCAGAACCAGCACCGGGCCGCTGAGAAGAAGTTGCAAGCGGAGATGTGGGCAGAGATCGAAAAGGATTGGGCGGAAATTTGATCTGCTACGTCGATACCCAGGTTGCCGTTTGGCTCGCGGAAGCCAATCTGGCGAAGCTTTCGCAGAAGGCGCTGTCGCTGATCTCGATTGCCGACCTTCGGATCTCTCCAATGGCCGTAGTGGAATTGCAATACCTTTATGAGATCCAGCGAATCGTCGTATCCCCTCCAGACATTCTGGTCAAGCTGAATGCTGAAATTGGGCTGACCGTCTGTGCTCATCCTTTTCCCATCATTGCGGCAGTAGCGCTGGGAGAGACTTGGACCCGAGATCCGTTCGACCGGATCATCGTGGCTCATGCCAAAGCCAACGGGGTTGCGCCGCTGTTGACCAAAGACGAAACGATCCAGGCGAATTACCAGAATGCGAGATGGTAGGTTGAAAAGATGGCGATAAGTCGGGGCTATGCAGGAGCAATACTGCGAGAGAGATCGCAGCGACCAGTGTTCGGCCCACGCAGGCCATACCATACACCTGCGCCAGCCAAAGTGACAGCGGCGGAAGCTCCTTTCAATGCATCACAAGCCAACGGGTGAAAGCACCATCGAGTTTTTCAGATCGAGCTGATGTCTCCTGGCGCGAGTGCCAGGAAGTGATCTCTGGTTCGACCATGTTGCCTCCCACTAACAGACGCATGATCTCGATTTCAGTGCAATCTTGGCTGCCACCCGTGGGGAGAAACCGAGCGTTGTGCAAATTCGGGCGGAAGATGTCAGTCCCGACGTCATTGGAGCCAAGGTGGTCGCTGCCCTGCGGCAGATGGAACCGGAGCTGGAGGCAGGCGCGTTGCTAACGTTTGACGCAGTGCACGCCCGGCTGCGCTTACTGCCCCTCCATCATGAGTGAGCGCCGCCCCGATTTTCGATTCACAAATTATCCGTGTGGATATGGCACGGCTGGAACACGCAACCCAATCTATTCGATCTCGACGTGCGCATTGATAGGGGGCGGCACCGCTTCCCCTCGGCGTTGGCGCTGTCTGTGCTCGAGCCAGGTGTCCAGGGGGGCTCGTGGCAGATTTGGCGCCAAGGGTACATCGACTTGCTGCGGCAAGGAATCCGATTCGACGTTAAGCTACTTCAGGACAGCTTGGCCCGGCTCAGGGCAAAGCTGTAGGCGATCGGGTGCGCGGTAGCCTGGCCGGTATGGGCTTACCCACAGAAATCGTGAACCAGAGCACAAGATCGCGTGAGACAGCAGGTGCTCGATGCCAACGCCCTTGACGGTGTACTTGTGTAACTATTTGGGCGCTTCGGTCTCACCGGCGATTCTGGCCAGTCAGAACGTCGGGTGAGCAAAGGAATTTCAATGGTGAATTTTGCCTGCCGCGACGGGTTGAGTTAAAGCGGGGGCCATGCGAGCACCTTCCGCTAAGGTTCTAGGCGTAGGTCAGAGGCAGCTCTCGCAATACGAAAGCGGCCAGAGCGCTCCCACTTTGGATGTTCTGCGGAGATTGAAGATTGGTCTTATTGGTCTTGAGCAAAGCGCAAACAATATGATATCATGCTATCATTTTGCGGGAGGTCGAGATTCTGTGGGACAGCTTATCGTTCGGAATATTGAGAATGCGGTAAAGGCCAGGCTGCAGCGCCGCGCCAAACGCCATGGACGCAGCATGGAGGAAGAGGTGCGAGACATCCTCCGCAACGTTGTGAAGGAAAACGAGGTTCCGGCCGGTGGCCTCGGGACCGAAATCTCCGATCTGTTTTCCCAGGTGGGTCTCGACTCAGATATAGCCGAACTGCGAGGGCATGTGATCAAGCCGGCGTCATTTAAGCCATGATCCTTCTTGACACCAATGTATTCTCCGCCTTGATGCTCCCAACGCCCGACCCGCAAGTGATTGCATGGCTTGATCGGCAACCTCGGACATCGATTTGGACAACGTCGGTGACGATCCTTGAGGTTCGCTTCGGCTTGCAAATTATGGCGACGGGAAAGCGAAGATCCCTTCTGCTGCAGGCATTCGATACCGTGCTCGACAGAATGGGGCAGCGAATCGCCTCCTTCGATGCCTCTGCCGCGATCCAGGCGGCGGACTTGATGGCGGCTCGACAACGAAGAGGTCGAGTGGGCGATCTGCGCGACACCATGATCGCGGGCATCGTGCTTGCAAGCCATGCCACGTTGGCGACTCGCAACACCGGCCACTTCGAAGACCTCTCTGTTCCACTCATTAATCCTTGGGCTACTTGAGTCGGCTCGCCTTGGACCAGGTCCAATCGGACTTTATCTTTTCGACCGCATCGTGCGAGCACTTCCCACCTGGCCCCGAGCACGCCGTCTGGTCGGCTCATGTTCCAGATCATCGGCGCCATGTGCCCGGTCAATCAGCCCAAGAGTATCGTTCGGCCACTGACGAGTCCGCAAACCACAATGCGCGCTAAATCGCACTGGAATTCCTCCTCTGTTCGTCGCCTCTGGTTTTGCTGCCGTTGAGATACCCATGCGGAGCCTCGCAGCAGTAGGCGTGCCGGCCATCTTGCCCAGTCTGGAGTTTGACTCACATAGATGAGTTGGATAGACTTACACCATGGCTAAACGGCTCCAAGTGATTCTAAAGGATCCAGAATACCGGGAGCTTCAACGCATGGCGCGTTCGCGCCATATGTCGATCGCCGAGTGGGTACGGCAAGCGTTGGATTTGGCGCGCCGGCGCGAACCGGTGGGCGACGCGGGGAGGAAACTTGCCGCCGTCCGTGCCGCAGCAAAACATGATGGTCCGCCGTCGCCCGATATCGAGGTCATGCTGGTTGAGATCGAGCGGGGATACCAGCCGGTATCCGGATGAGCGCTCATGATCCTGGTGGATTCCAACGTCCCCATGTATCTGGTGGGTGGACCGCATTCTCACAAGCATGACGCGCAACGATTGCTGGAGACACTGATTAGCGAGCCCCAGCGTCTGATTACCGACGCCGAGGTCCTGCAGGAGATTCTGCACCGCTACGTATCCATCAACCGCCGCGACACCATTTGATCTTGGACAACTACGGCACTCCCAAGACGAGCACCATCCGCGCGTGGTTGGCCAAGCGCCCGCGTTTTCACGTGCACTTTACGCCAACCAGTGCTTCCTGGATCAATCTCGTGGAGCGCTGGTTTGCCACCCTCACCGAAAAACAGATCCGCCGTGCCGCCCACCGCAGTGTGCGTGAACTGGAGACCAGCATCAAGACCTACCTGGAAGTCACGAATCAGTCGCCCCGACCGTTCGTGTGGACCAAGACCGCTGACGAGATTCTGGCCTCCGTGGCACGATTTTGTGCGCGGACTTCAGAGTCGGGACACTAGGGAGCCGCGGGGCAGGAGTTCGTGCAGCAGGATCTGTTGTGGCAGGAACCGTAGCGGTATGAGCCGGCGCGGTTGGGTCTGGTTTGCCTTCAGAAGCAGTGGAAGGGAGGGACGCGGAGCTTTGTGGCGTCGGAGGGGAGGAAGCGTCGGCGGATTTCGTTGCTGGGGCGCTCCTTACGTATTTGGCAGCTATGGTACGATCTAGGGCTACTGAGTAGATTATGAGGACGTTCACTGCCTATATCGAATACGACCCTGAGAGCAGGCTGTATGTGGGAATCGTTCCCGGTGTTCCGGGCGCGCACACGCAAGGTGCTTCTCTGGACGAACTTCGTGAGAACCTAAGGGAAGTGCTTGAGCTTTGCCTTCGGGAGTACAACGGCGCACTTGATGAGTTGCCGCATTTTATCGGTGTGCAGCAGATTGAGGTCGCCGTGTGACCGGCCTCCCGGTGGTCGGCTTCAGGGAACTTGACCGAATGCTCCGGCGGCTTGGCTTCGAGGCTGTAAGACAGCATGGCAGCCACGTCTTTTATCGTCATCCCGACGGTCGAAGCACGACTGTGCCCAGGCAAGAAAACAGGAATATAGCCCGACCCCTGCTACGGGCTATCCTCCGCGAAATCGGTATGACTCCCGATCAATTCCGTGACGTTCTGGACAGGTGATTGACAGCAGTGGCCAGTTGCCTAGGGGGACACATGCATAATCCAGCCCATCCCGGCGAGATTCTTCGCGAGTATTTCGGGTCGCTGTCGGTTTCCGCCGCTGCTGCCCACCTTGGCATGTCCCGGGTGAACTTGTCCCGGATCTTGAATGGCAAGGCCGGAATCTCGGCAGAAATGTCTTTGCGTCTCGCGGATGCCTTAGGTACCTCCCCTGACCTCTGGTTAAAGATGCAGGTGAACTATGATCCGTGGGTGCCGAAAATCACCGGCAACGGCGGCAGATCGTCAATTTGCTCCACAGGATTCTCTCGCCTTGAAGTTCAATTGGCCCGTACTACCAAGTCCGCATAGAAACGGCAATACCCGCTGCGCTCGGTGCTGCCCACAGATAGGGAGTCCACCTCTCGAGCCGGTGGTACCCTTTCCGGTGTAACAGATATGAGGTAGCCATCTGCGCCGGGACCATGGATAAGCTATAGGCAGCAATCGCCGGGCAGGTCTTCATCGGCAGCCATACTTCCTTTACACCGTGGCCTATAAAAGCGCACGTTTGGGCGGCATCCGCACTCCGGATCGCGGTGTGCACCGCCAAGCCGATCAGGTTGGCGCGATCGAAAAAACGATGCACCGGAGGTTTGGGCGCCGGCATAACCATGGATATCGCGGCCGCACTGAGCGGCTGCGCGGAAATCGAAGTACTGAACAAGCTGCCGTGGCCGGCCAGCGACCCCTCGCTCTCTGCGGCTGCCGCCAGGGGAACTGCGGCCTCTCCAGCAACTACTGCCTCTGTCGCCCGGGAAAAGCTGGTATCCAGTGCGGAAGCGGCGGATGGCAACAGTAACAAAAGCATCAGCAGCAGGGCCATGAATCTCCTTCGTTAAACAACCAGCCAGTCAGTCAATGTGTGGCTGCAGGTCCGGGAAGTCTGTCGAAGTCTCGCAGCCGAAAACATCTATACCCAACAGTGATCTACCGATTTGGCTAAGTGCAATTGCCGAGCCAAAGCAGATCGACGTGTTAAGGCGGTTTATCGCGGTCTTGCACTTCAAAAAGGGAAATTCTTTTCACCCCCACCGTGGAACCGGAATTCCGAGAGGATGAGATTAGGCTGGTATTTTGCGAATTAAGAGCCGCGAACAGCCGTTTCCCGTTTCTGAGCCTGCCCTGAGCAAAGCGAAGGGTTCCCTGCTCAACCCCCGTGCCTGGTCCGCGTTATTCTCGTTTTCAAGCGTCATAAGTCAGAAATCAGAAGGACGAAGCCGATTCCGTTGTTTTGCCTTCTGCCTTCCGACTTCCGTCTTCGTGTTTTAGAATTGGCAGGCCTCGTGCAATGTCGATGAAGGAGTGGTCACAAGTTATTCTGCTTGAGGTGCTAAATTGGAGTTAGGCAAGGCCCTCGCTCAGATTGGATCGCAGTTGCAACGGCTCGACGCGGACGTGGAGCGGCTAAAGGGCGAGATCCAGATGTTGACGAAGGCTCTCAAGATGGTTGAAGAGCAAGCGAAGAAGGCTCCTTCGGTTGGCGCTGCGGTCGCAGACCCCGCTATCCCGGGGCAGAATTCACGTTTTACGGACATCCGAACTCATTTCCCCTAACCCTGGCTCCCGATCGCCAGGGTAGTCGATAAGGACACTATGCAGGCTGAAAAAGTAGCGCAGGCTTTGGCCAAAGCCGGAACCGGTGAAGGATTTCAAGCGGCACAGGACGCTTCCGTGCGCGGCCAGGCCCGGACTGGCCGCCAGCCGGAGCCCGAAGCGGACGACAGCATGGTGCATTTCGACTCGATGCTTGATGTGCTGCTCCGGCATGCGCGCTTTGTCACCGCCGCGGATGGAGCCGCCCTCGCCCTGAAAGGCGCCGAGGGGGTATCTTGCCGCGCTAGCTGCGGTTATGCGCCCGAACCAGGCGTCAGATTGGAGCCAGACTCCGGCATATGTGGACGGTGTTTTTCAACGGCGCAAGTGGTGATGTCGAATGCGGAGGACGAAACCGCTGCGTTCGGCCTATCTGCTGTTCTGGCGATCCCCATCTGTAGCGGTGAAACTACCGAGGGTGTGATCGCGGCCTTTTCCCGTAATCGAAAGACCTTTTCCGGGGAGCAGGTAGCGGCGCTTACGCGCATCGCAAAGGTAATTGCCGATCAGATCGGTTCGACGCGGCTGAATCAGACTCCGGCAACCAGTGCGCCGAACTCGACGGCTGAGCCTGGCGGGCCAGCCGATACATCGCCAACGGAGAAAATACCGGCGGTCTCTCCGCCTGCCAAACTGGGACCAGCGAGCGATTCCCCGGATACCCGACCTTCCGGCATGAACCCTGCCTCCAGCGATGGCGTGTTAAGAACAGCCGATGCCGGCAATGAGATAGTTACCGGGCAAAAGACTGTAACGGTGAGTGGCAAGTCCGTTACCGCCCCGATCAAAGCTCCGCCACGAGCGCCGGAAAAGGCAACGGCGGGCACTTCCGTCCCGGCCGCTCCGGCGCTGTTTAGCGCGGTCACGCCCGCACGCCGGAACTACCTGGTACCTGTGATTGCGGTTCTCATTCTGCTGATCGCCTGCGCCATGCTGGCGGTACTGAATTGGCGAGCCAGGCAGATACCAGCCGCTCCGCCAGCTTTATCGATAAGCCAGCCGCAAGCGGCTCCTGCGGGAGCACCCCAGAACTCCGCTTTGCCACCCGAGAACACACAGCCGACGCACGGGCCGGCGCCTGAGGTGTCCCCGGATGAGACCCGTCCAAGCCAACTGATATTACCTGCCCGGCCGCAAGCAGGCCGATCCGCCGGAAGGCCTTGACTACCCAGACCTATCAGCTTAGTGCTTCAATGGATCGGTCCTACAGGCTTGGCCTGTTCATGGAGGAGTTTACGAAGAACGGCGCCCTGATTGCCGCTTTAATCGTGATTGTCGCCGCGATCGGCTTTGCCGATACACCGCCTGCGTCCGCTCCCAATCTGGCAGACCGTGTCCTGGTGGTATTTAATGCCCGGTCGCCTTCCTCGAAAGAAGTTGCGGAGTACTACTGCCAGAAACGTAGAATTCCGAAAAAAAACAGGTGCGCCGTCAATCCGCAGTCGGCCGCGGGCCCCGGGAATGAGACCATTTCGCTCACCGATTTCGAACGACTGATTAAGAAGCCGATTCAGAAATGCCTGACTGCGGCCGGCAAGAACAAGATCCTGTACATCGTGCTTGCCTATGACACTCCCTATAGGGTAAACGCCGGGGCGGGACGCGGCTTGGCAGTCGACCAGTACCTTGCCGACGCTTGGGATGCGCTTCCATCGTCTGGACGCGCGCTCAATCCTTACTACGCGCATGCCATGGCCAAAGAGGGGAGGTATCCTCATTTTCTTTCGCTGGAAAGTTACCGCGCCCAGGCGAATGCCAAACCCATCTACTCCGTATGGCGGCTGGATGCTGCGACCCCTGCCCTGGCCCAAGCGTTAGTGGACAAGGCGATCGCCGCGGAAGCGCGAGAGCCAATCGGCCAAGCTTGTTTCGACCGCAGATTTGGAGACCTTACAACCCAGGCCGATACGGGATATGGAGCAGGCGACTGGCAATTACATCGCGCGGCTGAGTTTGCCAAGGCAGCGGGTTTTAACGTGATCGAGGATGCAAACGAAGCCGAATTCGGCACGCCTCCCGCGCCCCTTCGCTGCGATGATGCGTTGCTCTATGCCGGCTGGTATTCGCTGAACCATTACAACGACGCTTTCTCCTGGAGAACAGGGGCGATCGGCTTTCATCTGGACAGCGCCTCGGCGGCGAATCCCCGGGGCGGGAAAAATTGGTCGGCGAATGCCATCAAGGCCGGAATTACCGTTACGGCCGGCGCGGTGGATGAGCCTTTTCTTCCCGGTCTTCCCCGGCCGGATGGCGTGTTCCTGAACCTGTTCGAGGGCGCGAACGTGGGCGACGCGTTCTTGCGAAACACCCTCTGGCTGAAATGGATGATCATTTACCTTGGTGATCCGCTTTATCGCCCCTTCCCCAACGGGCGTGCACCATTCCACTGAAGTGGCCACCCATACTCCCCCAAAGCTTGCGGCCTTTCCTGCCCGATAGCTGCAAACAATTGCACACCCCAATGCTGAGATTCACGAGATGCTGAGTCGCATGCCGGGATGGTATGTGTTATCAATTGCTTACAATGACGTCGCGATTCGGTAGCCAGATGCACGGCAGCCGTTGCCCGGACCCAAAATTGCTCTTTGTAAAGATGTCCGAATCAGTCAGGGCCGAATTTGAACTTGTTTGGGCCCCTCGAACCGTCAGCTTCGATGCTCTTTAAATTCGCGGTTGGAGGAACATCTTGAACGCTTTTGGCAGGGCAGTGGAACCAGAACTCGAAAGACGCACGAGCCGGCGCTTTTCCTTGTGTATTCCGGTATTGGCAAAACATCCAACGGGAGAGGAATTCTGGGCGCCAACCCGTAACATAAGTTCCAGCGGAATTTCTTTTTACGCTTCTAATGGGTTTACGGTCGGCTGTACCCTGGAGCTCGTTCTTACTCTGCCAGCGGAAGGTTCCTCTACGGAACCAGTACGAATAACGTGCTACGGCCGGGTAGTTCGCATTGAGAAAAGAGGAGCCAGTGCTACGGCTGCCATCTCTGCCCAAATCGATAACTGCAAGTTCTCGATCCCCAGCGAGGGCTGTTGGACTACGGTGCAAATAGAGAGCTACACGGCTTAAAACGCGGCTTAGCGCATAGTGTGCTTGAGCGCCTCGGTAATAGGATTTGTTACTTGAAGTTTCTGACCGGACGTACTTCTACAGATACCATAGCTAACGATCCGCCTCCGCTATCTCGCCTTCCTTAGGAAAGGACATACAGCAAAGCGCCCGCTTACGAGAGCGGCCACCTATGGCGACGTCGTCTAGGAGCGCCATCTTGGGCTGTTATCCCGAGGAACGCCGCTGTCTTGGCGGCCTACCGATCTGGGTGTATTTCTGTTTCCATGCGCCGTGCAATTAGGAAATGCACACACATAGATCCTTCACTCCGCGCCCGTCCCGACCCTCGAAAGAAGCGGGTCGGAGGAAGACGGCGGGCGCTCCACTCAGGATAACAATCGGGGGGGTAACGAATAATCCGGGCGCCGGGATGGTTGCGCACGGACAATTCCCAACCGGATAGTTGCAACTGTTTGCACACACCGGCCCATTGGAGCTTGCGACTGGCCCCTATAAGTCCCTACCTGAGAATAGATTACAGGCATATCGAAAATCTTCGTCTCTCCTCTGCGCCAGGCGACCGCCTGGACAAGGAATTGCAATTCAGGTAAGCAGCAGGAGGATGAATGCGAATCATACGATTATTGGTTTTGACCGCGCTGCTGGGAATGACGAGTTCGCTGTTTGCTGATACCGTCAGTCTGACATTTAACAGCGTCGGGGGCGCCAATTCAGGTGGAGTGTATACCTACCCCTACAACTTCACGATTAGCGGCATCAACGGCACTGTGCCGATGATGTGCGACACCTACGCCAACGAGATTAGCTTCGGCGAAAGCTGGACCGCCAACGTGGAGCCTCTGACCACAATCATTAGTAATAATGGTAAGGGTGGCTTGTTTTCCAATGAATCAAACGCGGGTAACCTCTACGGCGCCGCCGGTTTGCTGTATCTTGCTGCCATAGGTAAACTCCCAGGGGTGTTTACCGATACCAATCCCGGAGACCTCAACTGGGCGGTGTGGAACCTATTTGATCCTACCGGCGCAACCTATGGCGAACCCTCTACCTCTGCTTTGGCCAGTGCCGCCCTGAGCGATTACACCAGCAACCCTCAGTCCTACTACGCATTGTTATCGAGTGTCTACGTGTTTACACCGACACCAGATAACACCAGTAGCATCACCTTCAACCCTGGAAATGAAACAACGGCGCCGCAAGAGTTCTTTGGGACGGTGCCTGAACCAGCCAGCCTGGCTTTGTTAGGATCGGGATTGCTTGCTTTAGGAACCAGATTGTCGCGGAGATTTTCGAATCGATAACCAGCAGAACGCGAAACAGAGCCGACGTGCTGCGTGGCTTCTGTTTAACTCTAGGTGTACTGGAGATGGCCGATTTTGCGGGAACAGAAACTGGTTTTCGCACCACGGACGGCCTCTCCAGCCGGTCCCAACAGATGTTTACCACCGCTAGGCAGATTAGCCACTCCCAGAAATTCTCCGCAAGAAACTATTAGCCCCGCCCGGTTGCAAATTACGAGTGAGGACCCGATCGGGCAATTCCGGCATTTCCACGCCTTGCTCCACCAGCTTAACGCCCCAGAAGTCGTCGCTGTTTTCGAGACATTCCAGGCCTACGTGGAAGATTCGTGTGTCGGATCCGGGACGGCGCACCCACACTACCTTGAAAGTAGCCCGGCGATACTTGTATTGCAGAGTGATAACATCTCCCGCCCGTAACTCTTGTTGGACACCAGCGATGCGACTTCCCGTCAGGCTGATATCAAGTGTATGCACCAGTTCAGAAAAGGGCTCACCATCCGAGGTGGTGCCAAAAACTTTAAGCGGCAGAACCGCTTTCGTTCGTCGAGATCTGCGATTATTGTCCATCGTCTCACGCCGTCGAGCAGAGAATAGCATTTCCCGGATTGGATAATGCCGCAAAATTGCATGCCACTCGTTACTTTGGGACCCGGGTAAGGACTAAAGTTTGGCGAATTTCTGACGAGCCAAGTCGCGGCTTCTAACGAGCCGGGTCTGGGTTTTGCCAGACTAGTTCTTGCCGAATTGTTGCAAATTGTTGCACGGCCTGGCTAAACGGCTAATTCCTGGAATCACGAAATCAATGTAAGTGTAAGCATATAAGCCGTTTATCGATTACAGACGCAATTCCGAGTACCTGGATACACAATTGCAAATTGAATGTCAGCCGCCGTACTTGACGGCACCAAGGAAAGGATTCCGGCGAGTTGGAAAATAACAACAGCGAAGTGCTTGTCAGTCGACAGCCGGGGAAACAGCGACAAGGGCGTGCGCCGTTGGGGTTGACGTCGCGGGGAGGCGGCGCTAGCGAGTCGGCTTCGTTCCGGAATTCCTTTGGGCCCGCAAGCTGCCCGGCGAGTTTTGCGGGCCCTTCCAAGTGATCCTGAATGCGCCATTAGCAGCCAGCCGCGCCTGGATCCTTGGGCCCAGTAACAGGTCGATTACGAAAAGAATGCTGTCGGGCTCGTTCACCTGAGGTTGGTCATTGAAAAACGATTTCCTTGGGGTGAAATGTTGAAAGCACAGAAAGAAAGACGAAATGACAGGCGTTTTCACGTCTCTCTGCCAGTGATGGTAAAGCCGGTAAATGGGCGCTCCCTCCCTGCGCGCACGCGAGACATAAGCCTGCGGGGTATCCACCTTTATCTTCCCAACCAGCTAACCGTCGGCTCGGAGATTGATTTTGTGGTTACACTGCCGGCCGAAGTAACTCTTACCGCGCCTATGCGGGTTAAATGCAAGGGCCGCATCGTTCGTGCCGAGAAAAGTTCCGGCGGCGCCGGGGTGGGCGCGGTGATTCGTAACTACCGCTTCCTGGCTGAGTAGGTATAAGAGCAGCGGTTTCGTAGCGGCCCCGGGGCGGTTAGCGTCACCTATCCGTGGTTGGACCCTGCAGCCGCGCAACCTCCCCGCCACCATTGCCAGGAGCAATCAATCCACCACCCCCCATACCTGTCATTCCGAACACCCGACCCGCGTTGCGGGTTGAAACGGGAATGACACGGCGGCTAACCTCTATAGAATCAACAGACCTGACCGCCATGTCATTAGGAGCCGCGCACCCGACCTGATTCGGGTAATTGCCATTCGATCGAGGCGCGGGGCGAGGAACCTATGCATTTCGGCCCTATGTGCGGTTGCCATTTGTGCGTCAAGAAGAGATCCCGGGCGCACCAATGCGACGACAAAACTACGCCAGCAACGACCCGCTCACTGCAATCCGCAGGCGTAACAAGTTGTACGTCCCCCAATGCCTGTCATTCAGGTATGCCGTTCAAGCCGGCGGGGTGCATGCGTTGGAAGCCGGTGTCTTACGCCCGTTCAGGTTTGGCCGATTGCTGAGTGCTGGATGCAACTGGCTAACGGCGTCTGCGGAAGAACGCCAGGGTAGTCGCCAGGCCGGTTCCGACTAATATCAAAGTGCCGGGCTCAGGGATTACGGGCGGAGTTTGGCGCGCCGCACAGCACCACACCGGGGGCGGCGTATAACGCGTCTCCGGCGTCCTCTGGGCGACTACGGCGACCGGTGGTAGCGGTTCGGTGATGGTGGGTGGCACCAAACCAGGAAGTGGGGTTTCAAAAACTATGTCAGGCGGCGGACCTTCGGGCGGGACCACCGTCTTGGGCAACGGGGTAGGCCGCCGGAAGGCGATGCGGTTTCCACAGCGTCCCCGAACCAAGTTCGTTCCATCGGTGAGCAGAAGTTCGCCGGCAGCAATTTTGACCTGGTGATCGGTCCAAAATACCTGGTCCCCCATGCGGTAGGAGACATACACCTGCATGGATTCGTGAGCGCTGGTGGGCCAGAGCCGCTCGGGCTGAATGCCGGAGTAGTGTTGCCGGGCCACGGGATCGTGCTTCATGGAAGCGGCCAATTCCCTGGAATCGAACACTCCGCCGGGAATTACTGAGTAGGGATATACGTCACGAGCCAGCCGAATGGCAGGCAGCGTAACTGAGAGCTCCAACCTTTCCGGTGCATAGAGCAACGTGTAAACCCGCTTACCCACGACTACCGCTCCAGCGAGGAGCAGAAGGGCGAACACGTAAACGAGACGTTTCATCTTAAGTAGACCGTTGTCGATGCCCCCGGAGCAGCCCAGCACCGTGCCGGCCGCCGGCCATCAGCCAAGCCTTACTTCCTCCAGCGCGTCTTTACCAGGCTCCCAGTCAAAATCAATCCCGAACCTAACAGAGCAATACCAGCCGGCTCAGGTACGGGAGAGGGAAGAAGCTCGCCGCTGGAAAGAAATCCCGAGGTCGAACCTCCCTCGCTTAAATAGACACTATCGATACTAGTGTAGTTACTGGGAGGAGTCCCACATGTACCAGACGTCGGGCAAAGATTGACCGTGAAATCCATGTTGGAGGTTTGGCCCGTGGGCCACTCGGAGGAGAAAATACCGCTGCTACTTGTTACCGTGAGAATTGCGTCCAACTGGGGCGTAGCACTACCGTCAGATACGGTGGTCAGAGTAACTGTGCCCCCAAACTCATTAGTCGAGGTACTCCAGGAACTGCCGACGTAGTACTCGAAAGTGAGGGTCGAACCATTCATGAGTACGGGATACACGTTATTCGTTGGCGACCCGAGGGTCGGTGTTCCACTAAGTGCAAACGTATAGGTTCCCTGCGTTCCCACAGTCTCTACGTAACCATTGCCGGTCAGACCAACCCCGCCCCCGGGCAGAGTTCCGGTGATGGAGATTTGCGTGCCGCTGCCCGTATTGGTAAAGACAACGGCATCGCCGGATTGGGAAGGGCCAAGCGTAATCTGGGTTATGGGTACGCCCGCCACCGCTATCCCAGGCATCAGCAAGATCACCATCAAAGGACCAAGGAGGCAAATGTGAATTCTATTCATCTTGACACCCCCACGCTAACACTCCCACGTCTTTCAACTTCTCTTCGGCGAAATCCAGCCGTTTTTGGTGACACTCCGCTCCTTACTACTCCAGCACGCCGCCTTCCAGGATTCCGCTTCGCGCTGTAGAGCGTAAGTGTTTTGCATTCAATTTCTTGCACGGGTATTGCCAAAAAGAATCCACCAATGTGCACACTCTTTCCGTGCTCGAAGTGTGCAACTTGTTGCAACATGCCGCAGGGCTCCCATTTGCTAGCTCCAACCCGGTCAAAGTATTGATCGACAAATACTTAGCGTGGGCTCGCGACCCTTGCCGGCTCAAACACCGGATCGTGTCACTACTCCAGTTGCCTCAAGGCCTGTTGCGCCTGGCTGGCATCTTCACGCGGCAGGCTCAACTTCAGGGCCGCCTGGAGTTCCGACTTGGCGCTTTGCTTGTTCCCGCCGGCCATAAGCACCATACCTAGGTGATAGTGATAGCCCGCTTCCTGGGGTGATCTGCGCACGCAATCCTGAAGCAACAGCTTAGCATTTGCGTAGCCGCCTTTCTTATAATAAATCCAGGCCAGCGTGTCGCTGATCGAATCCACCTCGGGCATCAACTGCTTTGCCTTCTGCGCCAGACTGAGAGCCACGTCCAGATTGCCTCCCTGGAGAACATAGACCCAGGCAAGATTGCCGGCGGCCAAGCCAAAGCTGGGATTAGCCGCGAGAGCCTGCTCGTAATACTTGCGGGCGGTGACCAAGTCTCCTTTGTCCAGATACAGGTTTCCGATCAAGGTCAACAGTGGCGGGAAATTTGGTCTAAGCTTCAAAGCCGCTTCGTACCGCGCAATGGCGGAGTCGGTTTCATGAAGCTGCTGGGCCACGGAGCCCATCAACAGGTAAGGTTGCACCATCTGCGGATCGAGCTCCATGGCGCGCTGCAGTTCCGGTTTCGCTTCCGGGTACCGCTGCAGCCGAAGATACAGCGAACCCAAACTCAAATGCGCCTGCACGCTCTCCGGATAAGCGTTGGCAATCTGGGTGGCGCGGGCGAGCGCTTTGGGAACCTGGCCGGTGGCAATCAACAGGTCGAAATACTGATTCCAGGCCTCGGGAAAGTCCGGACGCAGGGAAAGCGCGGTTTGAAATTCCTTCTCCGCCAGAGCGGTTTGCTTCTGCGCGCGCAGCAGCTTGGCCATGTCGACATGCACCCAGGGATCGCGAGGATCCAGTTGCTGCACATAAGTAAACTGTTCCCGTGCCGACGCGTAATCGCCGTTGCGGGCAAAGATCGTGCCCAAGAGCCGGCGGGAAGCGACGTTGCCGGGATTGAGGCGGACACAGCGCTCCGCATAGCCTTTGGCAATCTTGAGGTCGTTGCGCGACAAGTGCACGCTGGCTAACGCCAGCCAGGCGTCCAGCATGCCCGGCGCGTTCCTGGTGGCGTTCTGGAAATCGGAGATCGCCAGTTCCGGCGCCCCTTTTTGCACATGGGCCAAGCCAAGAACGTAGTGCGCCATGGCCGAATCCGGAGTATCGGCGATCTGGTGCTGCAGTTCGCCGATGGCCTCATCGAGCTTACCTTCGGCCAGCAGGATGCGTCCGCGCAAAACGTGAGCGCCGGTGTGCCTGCGGCTGGCCTTCAGCACTTCCGTACACAAGGCCTCGGCCTCGGCAAGATGGTTGGTATTGAGGTAGAGCTCCGCCAAGCGGACCTTCAAATCCAGGTCTTTGGGATTGGCCGCAAGTCCCCGCTGGTAGACCGCCTGGGCCCGCTCCGGCTTCTGCAGGCTCAGATAGAAATCACCCATGGCGGCAAACGCTTGTGGTTTCTGGCCTGGTTTTTCTTCCAGCGTTTGCAGTAAGGAATCGGCCTCGCTCCCCTTGTTCTGCCCATAGAGCAGTTCCGCGCGCAAAAAATAGAGTGGCATCGCTTCCGGATTTGCCGCGATGCCTTGTTGCAAAACCGCCTCCGCCTCGCCCATCTGCTTTTGCAGGCGGTAGAGATTCGCCAAATCGGTATAAGCCAGCGGTAGCTTAGGGTCCAGCTCAATCGCCCGGCGCAGGCTTTGCTCCGCTTCCGCATACCGGCGCAGCGTGATTGCCACCAGTGCTACGTTGACGCGCGTCATCGCATCGTTAGGGTTCAACTCGCTGGTTCTGGCAAAGGTGGCATAGGCATCGTCATACTTCTGCTGCCCCATGAAGGAGGTGCCCAGCAGTTGCAGCGCCGTCGCATCGTTAGGGTTTTTTTCGAGCACCATGCGGGCGGCGCTTTCTGCAAAATCGTATTGGTGGGCGGAGAGATAAAGCTGCCCCAAGCTCAAACGGACGTCCAGTCGATTGGGATCGATTTTGGCGGCTTGCTGCAAGGCCGAAAAAGCGTCCGCCCATTGCGCCATCGCCAGCTCCGCCTTAGCCAGGCGAAAATACGCCTCGACAAAGCGCGGATCGATTTTCACGGCGTTGCGAAATTGAAGCTGAGCCTCGCGATATTTGCCCTGCTGCATGAATTCCTGCCCGCTTTGCAGGTAGCTCTTCTTGGCAGCTTCCGGGTCTCGGGAACAGGAAGTGCCCAAAGCTGTACTGAGCGCCAGCAACGCAACCGGCAACCACCACTTCCACTTAGCCAACGGCATTTACTTCTCGCCCCCCTCCTGCCAAACTGCCACGAACCCAGACCCCTATTTCGGGATAATCTGATTCAACGCCGGAAACACTCTTTCTGTAAACCGCAAGGTGCGCTGTCGCACCTCCGGCTCAGAGCCCGTAATGGGGGCGTCAATCCGCACCAGCGCGCCATCCGTGCGGTTCAGGCGCATGGCGTCCCACACCATGTACAGCTTGGCCCAGTACTCACTGGCGATGATCCGGCCGTGCGACTGATACCAATAGAAGACTATCTCCCGCTGGCCCTGTTTCTCGATGATGTATTCGTTGATCTGGGCCGTTTGGCCGTCCGGCCGGCGAAAAGACACGTACTTGGCCGAAACCGGCTGCCAGCCCCCGCCGGGCAGGCAATTCCTGGGAGAATGAATCGCATCGCCGGTACGCTGGCTGGAGTAATACCCAACATATAAGCCTAACGCCGCGCCCGCATCCTGCTGGTAGGCCCGATTCAGATAATCATCCACCCCCGCCGCCTTTATGATCCGCGGCGCCAGAGGAACATCAAAGCCCTGCCAGCCTTCTATGGCAATGGGAACGTTGTGAAGCGGCTGCGCCAGCGGCAGGTTGGCGAGGCCGCGATCCAGGTAGTGAATCACCGCTCCGCAACCCAGCAAGATGGCCACTACCATCCCCAACCGCCAAGCCTTCGCCGTGCCAGTGGCCAGGGCAGGTTTCTTGAGAAAGTCTTCCCGAAAATCAGGCGCCGGAACCGGAATTTCGGTCTCCCGGCTGCCGGCCCCGGCCGGCGCCGCTGCAACCTGCAAGGGTGACGAAGCGCCAGGCGCCGGCGCGGTTCCCTTCCACAATCGCACCCCAGCGCGCACCAGCAGGTGAAATCCGATCATAGTGAGCGTAGCCACCAGGAACAGAACTATGCCCGAAGTCAGGTGCGCCAGTCCTTCGGTAGCCGATTCCCCCCAACGTTCGGCGGCCACGGCGGCGAAGATCACGCGCAGGGCATTGCTGAACACGGCTATCGGCACAATGGCTAAACAGATGAGTATCCGAATCCAGTTCTTTCTCTCCGCGAAGTAGCCGTAGAACACGCCCAGGGTGAGCATGGACATGAGCGAGCGGATGCCGCTACAAGCCTCCGCCACTTCCAATTGCGTGCTGGGCAGAATGAGAATGTTGCCCTCGCGTACCACCGGAACCAGGTGGAATACCTGCAGGCAGGTAGTCGCCAGTTGCGAAGCCAGCAGTTGCAGCGGGAAAACTATCTGATTATAGATAATTGCCGGTATGGGGATCATCAACAGCAGCACGCCGAATGGGTAAGCAAGCTGCTTTAGCATCGGCCAGCCGCTGAAGAACAGCACCAGCCCAGCCATAACTCCCAGCAACGAGGTTCGGGTCAGGAACAACTCCGCTCCCGCGGTTCCGACAAACAGGACTCCCAGTGAGACCAGCAGCACTACCAGGCCCCTCCAGGTTGGTTGGGCCGGGACCTGGCGGAGGCGATCGCGATTCTCCCAAATCACGAAGGCCGAGAAAAGGGGCACCAGGAATCCGTGCGAGTAATTCTCGTCAATCCACCATTGCGCGATGAGCTGCCAGAGCACGCTGTGGTAAAGCAGAAGAACGATTCCACCCAAGATCAGCCAGCCGATGCTGTTACGCAGCGCCAGCGCCCCTGTCCGGCCAGCCGGCGGACGCCGGTCGGCCGTGGTCTCGAGTGCCAAGCTGGCGTCCTGTTGGGTCATGGTGACGAGTATGAAAGCAACAGCCGTTTATGTGCATTTTCTTTGCCAATGGGGAGGCAGCAAATATTAAATAACCATGTTATTTATTAATAATTTACGCCACTATCCGGCACGGAAGTGCAAACATTTGTCACTATTCGGAAATGATTTCGCAGCCCTAAATTTGAAAGCTCTCAGTTCCCGGTCCTCGATTCACAGTGGCCGATTAAGAGCGACCAGTGGCCGGCGAGCCGTAATTTTTTCGCCCTGAGTGGCGGGCTATCGCGGGCTATGGCGGGTTAGGACCACTGCAACAAGCAACAAGCCGCAAGCAACAAGCTAGAAAACCTAAGAACAGGCACGAACACTAATGGGTAGCGCTGCCGTCTCTTCGACGGAACTCAGGGCAAGGCCCGGCGGCGGGCTGCGGATGTAGAGGATGCATACTCAAGTGCATTCGAGCGCTCCCAGGAAAACAGCAACAAGCCGCAAGCTAAAAGCAAAAAGGGGCGCACCTGTCTGCAGGTCCCTCTCCCGCTTGGCGGGATCGGGATTTCGTCCCGCTTGCGCGGGACTCCCGGCCGCCGAGCGGCCTCACGCCCGCAAATCGGCTCAAGTTTCGTTCCCATCCCGCAAGGCGGGACCGCCATCGCGCGTCTCATAACTCCAGCAGAGTAGCCGATTCTCCGCCGCGCCTGTGGACGCTTTGGACGCTTCGGTCGCTTTGGACGAGCTGGACGGATTTTTCTTCAACCCGGTACGCTCAGTTCTCAGTTCCCGGTTTTCAGTGGCCGCTCAAGAGCGACCGTCAGCACCTTTGCTGCACCCGGCAACCGATAACTGTTGGTTCCCCGGTGACAGGCGGGTTTGCGCGCAGATCGGAGGGGACGACCCCTTCGCTCTGGCAGTGCCTGCAACCAATCCGTAGAAAGTCAGCAATTGCCGATCACTTGTGCCGGACTCAAAAGTGCAGGCCCTTATTGGCATCGTGCCGAACGTAGTAGCGGTGGTTGTTGCGCATTCCGGCAAGCAGTTCAGATTCCGGGCGGCTGATATCAGGCGCCATCACCGAGCACTGGATGTCGCTGAACAGAAACAACCACTGTCGGGGCAAGAGCCCTTCGCGTAGTAGCGAGTAAAAGTCTGATATCTCCATCTTGCCGCACCCCATTATTGCAGCGAAAACAGTCGCGCACATCCCGAACTAACCAACGTGTTCTCCCTGGACCGCTGCCGGACTAGCGAATATCCGAAAGGGGAATCGGCGGTCTTTACCAAGCGGGTTTACCCGGTAACCGAGCCCTCTCAACACAGGAATTACGGCATCGCGTTCGCGCGGATCATGGATTTCACAAACCAACTTGGGAGCATAGGACAATAGTTCTCTCGCCCCCCGAACTACCTCTCCGGCGAACCCTTCCACATCCATCAAGATGATTGTCGGCTTGGGATGGTCGTCAGCAAATGCGTCCAAGGTGACGGCGGGCACGAGAATGCCCCGCTCAGAAATATGAGCCATGCTGCCTTCATCGGCACAATGGAGTTCGCCCTCGGTCGCACTACATGCCACGTTCACTATTGTGACGTTGCTGATCCGGTTAGAAGAAACATTATGGCTCAACTGCTTGAAATTCGCAGGTGACGGCTCAAACGCGAAAAGATGGTTACAAGTGCGTGATAGCCGCAATACCCAATAGCCGTAGTGAGCCCCGACATCGTACACGATGTCCGTAGAAGTTACTATTCTGGATAGAAGCGCCCACAAGTCCCTTTCATAGTGCTCGCGCTGGAAAAAGTACTTGTGCGAGCTGAGGCAGTGAAACACCAACCCGTCGAGGCAAAAACTTACGGGCCGTTGGCCCCCGAGGAGGTGCTGTATCGCCGTCTGGAGATTCCGTGCAGCAAAATGCGAGCCAAAGAGTACCCGCTCAGTGATGCCGTAGGGAAGTCGCGAGAGCCCGGTCTCAATCCATGACATTTCAACCCTCCCTTGTGTACTGGGAAGCACCTTCTTGTCGATAGCTAGGGTCCGCGATAACCGGGCGAGAGCTAGTGACTCGCGGCAGCACTCGCGGCGCGAGTCCACCCGCTTTCTGCTTCCCCCTGGGGACGCGTAGCAAGCAGTCAGCCGTTTCAGCAGTTTCCCAGCGCGGCTGAAAATGGCAAACCGCATCAATCCGAGCTTCTACAAAAGAAGATTGCATACCTTGCGTCTCGGCTGTCGAGAAGCAACAACGATCCCGGGATCAACGGGTCGGGGCTCCGCTGCGCATTATGCTGACGAAGCGCCGTAAGCTTTCATTCAGACCCACCTGCCTGATCTTTTGTAAGGTTCGGACCGAGACTAATCTCTTCAGGCGTTGTTGCCGATTTCGGCGTGCGATACGCTGCTCCAACTCCGTGCAAAGCCGGCGGAAGCGTTCTTTCTCGATTGCCGGGCAGAAATAGTTTTCAGGGCTCTTGTGGTTATAAAGAGAAACATCGAATTCATCGGAGACGAGTCCCAGTTCCAGGCAACAGGCAAAGGCCTCGGTCCCTGGGTAGGGCGTAAAAATACTGTAGCAGACTTCATCACTGTCAGTGCGCTGGATGGCGGCCATCGTCTCGTAGAACGTTTCTTCCGTCTCTTGCGGAACTCCCACCATGAAAAATGTGGACAATTGAATACCAGCCTGTTTCACCATGCGAGCAGCCGACAGTGCCTTCTCGATGGTGTAGGATTTTCGCATGTGCCCCAGGATCCGATTACTGCCGGACTCGATCCCCATTTGGATCAATTGGCAGTTGGCACGCTTCATCGCCCCTAACACCTCGCGGTCCACCAGGTTTACGTGAATCTCGCAGCTCCAGCACAGGCGGGGGAAACGCGCTGTTATGGCTTCACACAGGGCCAAAATGCGCGACCTGCTGACGCCGAAGGTATCATCGGCGAAATAAATCTCATGCGTTCCGCGTGCCCGGAGGCTTTCGATCTCTGCCATCACATTGCGCACCGACCGGTGGCGGACTACACGCGTCCACACCTCACGAGAGCCGCAGAAGATACAATTGAAGGGACAGCCGCGCGTGGAAAAGAGCTTGCCGAAGGCGCTGGCGGGATATCTTTCATAGTCTTTCAGGACCTCCGCCGCACTAGTGTGCGGAAAACACAATTGGTCGAGATCAGAAATCAGAGGACGCGGCGAGGTTTGCCGCGGAGTATTTCCTTCCCGGTAGATAATCCCAGCAACTTCAGCCGTGCTACGCTTGCACTCAATTACGTCGAGCAGGTGCACCAGGGTACGCTCCCCCTCACCCAGAACGGCAACGTCGATCTCGGGATGACGCAGGACCTCGGATCGGACCATGGAAGCGTGTGGCCCACCGACCACGACCGTAGGATGACTGCTGGAATCCTTGGCGATCCGGGCAACGATTCGGGCAGAGGCAAAATTAGCGCTCTTGGCAGAAATTCCTACCACGGTAGGTTGGAATGTTTCGATAGTATCCTGGATCTCCCGCCAAACTCGGCCGGTATGAGTCTGCAGTTGCTCTCTGTATTGACTATAGCCTGGTCCGGTCATCTGCTCCAGGTCGGGCTCTTCACCAACAGGAGAGAAATCGGCATTGTAGGCCATGACGTGCCATTTGGTCTCGCGGTGCACCGTGCCCGCCAGATAGCCCAAAGAAAGCGGGTATTGGTGGAGCGAGTAACTATCTTTGTAAAGCCTGTAAAACGGAGGTTCGATAAGCAGCAACTTAAGCATGGTGCGAGTGAACTCCCCTGTTAGCTCTCGCTTCTCGAACCCAGCGAGTCTTTCGGGTCCATAACCCTGATCTCAGTACCGTCCGTTTGGCTAAGTTTTGACTGAGGTTCTTGCCATCGTTGAATCTTCTTCCTGTCGGCCATTCCGGCCCGAACTGCGCGCCACGGCGCTAAGGAGCGCAATTTCAGACCAGTGCCGGCCGCCATCAGAGAATAACCGAACATCAGCCACCAATAACAGCATCGGTTAATTACTCCCATATTCCAACATCGCCGGAACAGATAAGTGTTACCGCGAACTTCGGCGCGCACCCAGTGGTCGGAGGAGCGCGCGGTATCCGTCTTTTTGTGTTCCAGGCGAGCGCGTGGGTTGATATACAACTCCGCACCTCGGGCTCGCAGCCGCGCACAAAAGTCCACATCCTCGCCTTCCGATGCACCACACAATTGCGAGTCAAAACGCAGCGTAGCCACTTCAGAAGCGCGAAAAGCCATCAGGCCTCCACCCAGACGTGTCACCGGAATGAGTCCGAACTCGCGCAGCACGTCGGCCCGGAGGTAAATGTGTTGACGCTCGTCGACAAACGGTCCGCGCATGAATAGCCAGTGGAAGAAGCGAAACAACCACGAGCGCTTACCATAGTTCGTGATTACACCACCCGCCCCGGCAGCATTCGGTTCGATGGAAAAGGTGTCCAGCAGCTGCTCCAGGAAATCGGGCTCCAGTATTACATCATCGTCGAGGAAGACCCAGAACTCCCGGCTGGCTATTTCCATGGCTGCATTGCGCGCCGTTGCTGCTCCCGATATCGCCGGCTCGCGCAAATAGCAGAGTTTCAAGTCCTCGCGTTGTTCGGGGCTCAGCGATCCATATATCTGCTCGATGCGCTCCCGGCTGGTGCGATCGGCACTCTGGTCCACGACAATCAGTTCGCGCGGCAGGACACTCTGCCGCAGGAGGCTTAAAACCGTGACGGCCAGTTCGTGAGGCCGGTTCTTAGTGGGGATGACGACGCTCGCATTGCGAAAGGTGCGTGCACCCACACGTTTTTCCACTGGCGCAACGGCGCCGTTCACGCGGCGCTCCATGCCCAACACCTCGCTTTATTCTTCACTAATTCGCGATCTTCGGGCGGCAATACCAGGAAATACGCGAGCACGGCAAACGCCAGCAGTTGCCAGCCAACCGCGAATGTCAGGGCAGGCAAAGAAGGCCGCGCCAGGGGCTGACGCAGCAGCCAGCAGAGCAAGCCGAATACCGCGCCGAGTATGGCCGGGCGTAGCAGGGCTTCCCGGAAGTAGCGTCCCGCGCCGAGCTCCAGCGCCCGCAATGCCCGCCAGGGCTGAACGAACATCCTGAACACCACCATGGGCGCCGCCGTGCCCAACGCAACACCAAGTAGACCCCAGTGCCGGGCCCAGTAAATACTTAGCGCAAGATTCATCGCGCCTTCGATCAAGGTGAGTGCAGCCAGCTCCCGCTGGCGGGAGCGGGAAAGCATAACCAGCAATGTCGGATGCTGCGCCAGGTCGGCTACGTAGCCAATCAACAACACGCTAAGGACCGGATAGGCTGCCGGCATGTCACCCACCCAGAGGCGAATCACATCTTTGCCGTGCAGCCATAACAGCGCACCGGCAGCGCCGCTCAATAGCGCGGTCGCCCGGGTCCCGCGCATGAAAAGCTGCCGCATTTCTTCCAGTTTGCCTTGCCCATCGAGCTCATTCAGGCGGGCGTTGATCGGCGCTCCCAAAGCCACGATCAGCGATTGGATATACCACGCAATCCTGCCCGCGACGCTGAACGGGGTGACCAGCGACACCGTGAGCATACGGGAAATTACTACATCGTCGGTAGAAAACCGCAAATAGTCACCCAAACTGGCGGTAAAGGCGTAGGCACTGAACGACGCCAGTTCACGCACCCGCGGCCACTGAAAATAACGCCGTCCGACTTGCAGATCCGGATCCGCGCGGTGCAATAACAAGATATAAACCATCAGCAGGGCGATACTGCTTGCCAGGCACACCGCGCTGATGCCGATAATGGCAAATCCAGAGCTTAGCAACAGCAGTATCAGTAAAGTGCGTAGGACCGACGTGGAACATTCGCCGAGGCTGTAGAGATCGAATCTCTGCTGGCTGCTTAAGTAAGTGCCGGTCATTCGCGCCGGGAACGCTATTGCGGTCCCAAGCCCCAAAAGCAGCATTACCACGCAAAAGGTCGCCCGCTCCGCCCCTTCAAGGTGAAAGAACGCCGGAAGGGCGATAACCAGAATCGCCGTCAGCACTACCAGGATCACGCCAGTGGCGATAGCTATGGTCAGTGCGGAAACGAAGATCTGGCTGAGGGCATCACGATCCTGAGCTCCGCGAAAACGCGCGGCGAAACGGAATAAGCCCGTTCGCATGCCTAGTTCCAGAATTCCGTACTGCCCCACGACCGACCCTACCAAGGCCCACACGCCAAAATAAAAGTGCCCAAGCGAATGGATGAGAACAGGAGTGAGAATAAGTGAAAGCACTCCCGTGATCAGTAGTGCGCCCCAATTCGACAATATATTGCGGAGCATCATCTAATATCCGCCGTTGCGGCCGGGTAACTCACTCCTTATCCTGTTTGCGCGGCACAAGCACAGCCACATCCAGTTTGTGGCCAAGTCGTCTCTCGAATTCAATGGTTTTATCGGTGGTATTCCGCCGCAGCATCTCCAGTTGGAGAGGCGTGATCTTGCCGCCGTACATCTGCTGATTACGATCAACCAGGTAAAAAACAATATCCCGCCGCTCGAGATGCTCCTCAAGGCTGCTGGCCGACGTCTGCATGTAGTACGTGGCCCAGTACTGCCCCGTGCGATACGTGTAAAACTCCATGGCCGCGAATTCCGGCGCGATAAAGGCAAGCTGGCGAACCGGTACCGAACTCAGGTCGTCCTTAAATAACTCCGCTATTTCGCGATAGTAGGTACGGTAAAGATTCTTCCGCACGACCACGAAGTCGGCTGTCCCGACGCACGCAATTAGCATGGCGGATACGGCGGCCACTGCCATGCGCCGGTTTTTGCGCGCCAGCAAGACAGAAACTCCGAGCAAACCATATAAGACTGTGATCACGGCAGCTTCCGCCGGCCGGATCACATTACGCGCCAGGAAAAAAATTGAAATCAGGACAGCCGCGACCAGTGAATACGGGAAATCGGAAGTCCAGCCTGCAAGGCTTTTCCGAATCCCCAGAGCGGCCAGCAACATCAGTGCGGGAATTGCCGGGAAGATGTAGGTCGCCTGCTTTACCTCGAAAAAGGAAAGTAACAGCACCGGAGAAAGCAGGGCCACAATCATGCCCGTAGCCAACCATTCCCGGCACTTGAGTAATAGTACTGCGCCCGAGAATACAAATGGTAACGCAAAGAAACACGCTTTGAAGACGGCTCCGGAATAATACCACCAGGGGTGGAACCACATCGCCGGGTCATAATTTGTGCCGGCTACCCGGCTGCGCAGGGAGAAAAGGTAATAAATATCCTTCCATGCGTCGGCATCGGCGGGCGTCCATAAACGAATGAGCAGATAGTGCGAGGAGGCCGTAAGCAGGAAGGAGAACAATGCAACCGCTGCGAATGCCAGCGCGCGGCGCCACGGCCGTGGACCTGCACAAAGCCAGATCCAGCCGACTGCCATGACAAAAGGAAATACCAGCCACAGTTTCGAAAGAAAAGCACAGCCAAGAGCCAAGCCGCAGAGCAAACCCCAAGGGGGCCAGGGACCGGTCCGCGCCTTCAATACCGCCACCACCGCCAGGCAGCCACCTAGCACAACAAGGGCTTCAGGCATTGCGATCCGGGCATAAGTCAAAGTACCTGGGTTGAAAAGGAACAGAGCCGCCGACAAAAGCGACAGCACAGAGTCTTGAAACAGCAATTGCACGCAGGCGCACAGCAACAATCCGCTTAACGCAAGGAAGACGACATTTGCCAAACGTAACGCAAATTCCGTTTTGCCCAGCAGGGCGAAGGACGCGGCCACGGAAAGTGGGAACAACGGCGGTTTCGTCCCAACCGGTCCCGCGGGGTCCTCAGAGACCGTTGCAAGCTGATGAATATCATTCAAAATGTTGAGCGCGCATATACCGAAACGTCCCTCGTCTACTCCCACGTCCGAAAAACCAAGCTTGAAGCAGCCCAGAGTGAAATACAGGGCGAGAACCAGGGCCAAAACGCCCCGATGGCGCCAGGCAAATGAGCAGGACGGGGCGGGAGTTCCACGCATCGTAACGCTCTTCGCTAGCCCGTTGTCGCAGGCGATCATGGGGCTTGCTCCAAAGTTTTGGCGACACTCTTTTTCGGCGGGTCCGCAGCCGCAGCGGCGTTCCTTAACCCAATCTGAACCGCGCGATTGGCCGCAGTTACCGGCCCCACAAAATTTCCATAGTCCTTTTCCTCGCCGCCGGTTGGATATCCCCAAGGATCCTTTCCGCGAGCAACTCTGGCTTCTTTACCATCGTAGGCATTGTCGAACAAGCTGGTCAGGCCCCAGTTCCCCTCCAGTACGCTATCCACCATGCACCACCAACGGAAGCCGACAAACGGGTGGACGCCGGTGGCGGATACGGTGGCGGTGAACTGCCGCATGATCCAATACTGATAGAGCCGGCCGCGCTCCTCCTGGGTCTGAGGATCATTCTTGTGAAAGTCCTTTTTCCGCCACAAGGCTGAATCGTGGTTTGCGGGGACCCCGTTCCAGGTAATCAGTGGTTTGTCGCCAACTGCGGCGGCGGTGACGTCCAGGTAATGCTGATTATCTCGCCAGCTGATAGATACCAGATCCGCCTGCTCGCCATAAGCCCGAAGAAGTTGCGGGCGAGTGACCCCATACCAGGTATTCATTACCGTGGGTCCCATAAACAGGGTGTGGGGCGCGTGCTGCTTGATACGGGTGCGACAAACGCTTAAATGTTTGGTTGCCACATGATAGAGCCATTCGTCCAGGTCAGCCCTGACTCGGGGACTCGCTGAGCTCAATTTTTCGTAATCTCGACCCACCCACAGATGGCTACCGTCCTCATCCAGAAATCCCGATCCCTGGCCCCAGCCTCCGGCACCGTCCCAGGTTGAGTAGTTGGCGCCCCAGGCTGCATTGAGGGCAGTAATTTCTCCGTACTTCTGCCGTAGCCAGTCTCGCAGCGCATACTTCGTGTATACCTTACGATCGCCATAAACCTGCGGTTCTCTCACCCCCCGGTTGGCCGTCTGCTCATAGTTCGTAACCAGGCTAACCCATCCCAAATGTGGAGCAACTTTGTCTTCAATACCGGGCGTGTTAGGGCCAGGACCATAGCCATAGAGGTTATCGGTGTCGTCGCAGGTGATCCCGATCAACCAAGGCAGAGACTTAGGGTTGAGGATCGACTTGATGTAAGGATCATTTCGCATAGCCCCATCAAGCCACAGATCGAAATTGGGATCGAACACATCTGGAAACGAGCCCCCTCTCCAACCGTCATAAGACTTCGGCAGGCCATGATAAAGGTCTTTGGTCGGGCCTGGCGCCCAGTGGTTCAGGTTAAAAGAGGTGTAAACCGAGGGGCTGACAATGCCGACAAAGGGAATCTTTACCGGTTGCTCTCCGTGCGGCCAACTGGGATAGGTCTCGCCAGGGAAAGACCAGTGGCAGGAAGCAATCTCCAGCGCATTAAAATTCCAGCTTAGAAGCCTCCGGTTGGCCTGTGGGCAAAAGGTAATATCGGCATCGCCGTACTTCTTGATTACGCGTTGCTGATGAGTACCGCCCAGGTCGTCGGTGGTGGCGTTCAACATGCCGGTGCCGTACAGTCCGATCATGAAAAATGCATTACCTTCGGGAGTCACCAGGAACCAGCGGTTGCCAAGCTTGGCGGTACGGAAGTATCCGGTGCCCGGGCCAATCTTGAAAAGGCCGCCATATTTGTCCACTCGAAGCGCATCCACGTTTTGAGCGTGGCCGGCAAAAACCAGGACCAAACACCATAGGAGAACGCTGAACAGCCTCTTCATTCAATACACCCCCAGTGGTTACTTGCGCACAACTTCTTCTTGCCCGACTAACAAAGCCACGCCGGTCGTGTTCGTTTTATGCCGGGCTTGGGCTTCCAGAAAATATGCTTGCAGCAACTGTGGCAACGCTGCCGAGAGAAAAATTGCAAACCAGAGAAGTTTGACAAATTCCGCCGATACCATGGCAATGGCCACCCAAAATCCCAGCATTCCCGCCTGCAAGGCGTGGGCAGTTTCGGCAATAAGCGGAGCGCCAATACTCAGTGCGTGGCGCCGCACCCGCTGCAATCCCATCCACGAAGCTATCAACAAGGCAACGAAAACCAGAAAACCCGGAATCCCCATTTCTGCCGCGATTTCCAAGTAGGTATTGTGGGCGATAGAGCTTTCTTCGGTGCGGGAATAACTTGCCATCAAGGGCTTAAAGTTGCCCAATCCAATGCCGAGGACGGGGTGGGCACAGATCATCTTCCATGCCGCGCCCCAGGCAACCAGGCGTGCATTGGCTGCGGAAACGTCGCTTGAACTGGGATACAAGAGCCGCTCCAAAGGCGATTGGGGCAGCAAGGAAAAAAGAAGACCTGCCAATAGCACAACGACAACCAGGTTTCGCACCCGATATTGCGAACGCCATATTTGAAACAGGATGGAAACCGCCAAGCCAATGAATCCGCCGCGGGACGCTCCCAGGGTAATGGCCACCAAGGAAACGGTGATGCACCCGGCCGCGAATACGCGTTCCCACCGGGCATGCTGCTTGCCCAGGAACATAAAACCAAACTGTAAGCCGACGATCGCTGAGGCCGTGAAATAGTTCGAGTCGCCAGTGACCCAACCCGGGCGGAAGCCGGCGCCAAATAACACCACGCCGCGCTGCCATTCGCGGATGCAGTATAGAGAACCCAGGCCTATGCCGGCGGCACAAGTCAGGAGACTCCAGCGCAGCCGGCCTTCGGAGTCCAATACGATCAGGACAACAAACATGAATGCCAGGTGGGCGGTATACACGCGGATCAACTGGCTTTGGGGGGCACTGGAAGGGGAAGAGACGACCGACAAGAGTGCCAGAACATAAAACAGCAAAAACAAGCGTACTTGCCAGTGGCTGAGGAAGCCGACGGCATATTGGCGACGCGTATTGTAGTACAGAGCATAAGCCAGGCATACTATCCCCAAACACTGCGTCACCGTGAACCCGCCTATCTGGTAGGTAAAATAAGGGTGGGCCATCAGCGGGAAGGAAAGGATCAGGATGTAATACAGGATCATTGGCGCCCTCCCGATCCTGGTTGCGCCATTCCCTCATTTTCTGCCCTTCGATACACGCCCAAGATGGCGGAGGCGGTGAATTGTTCAAACCCCAGCCAAATCAGAATCCGGGTCAATAACATTTCCAGAAGGCAGAAAGGGGCAAAGAAATAGAACAACGGTCTGTCTGTAACGAAAAGAACCCGCTCTTCCACCAGGCCGGCGGCCAGCGCCAAGTCGCGCAATTGCTTCCGCGTATTAGCGCGGTAATAGGTCGGGAAGACATCATCAGGCTCACGATGCTCCAACATTCGAGCCAGCCACAGCACCATACGCTTGGGCATCAGAAGTTTTCCAAGGCGCATGAGGTCAAGGTAGTAACCAGCGCTATTGGGCGTATTAATAACCAGCTGTCCCCCCGCCGCCAATACGCGAGCCAATTCAGCAAAGGTGCGCTGCGGAGTCTCCAGGTGTTCCGTCACCATATTCAGGGTGATGAGATCGAAGGCGTGGTCGGGGAATGGTAAGTGCTCCAGCCGCGAAACAACGATATCGCAGATGGAGCGGTGCTTGCGTAATGAGTGACAGTCCACGTCGCATCCGACAACCCGTTGCGCTTTCCGCACAATGCTTTTCTCATCTGCCACGGTCCAGCCGGGTGAAATCTGGTGGCCACAGCCGGCGTCGAGCCAGCAAGTATTAGCCCCAACCAGTTCCTTGAGCAGCTTGGCATAAATGCGCTGCGTCCAGTCCTGGTTCGAGCCAATGATTCGGGACAGCCACGCGTACGAACCACGGCCCAGGTATCGGTCCAGGTACCAGCCAATCCCCCGTACTGCCGCGTTTCGCGCGGATGTGTCACTCAACTGCATAGCTCACATTACCAGCCAGTTATGTTCCATCTTACTTGCTGCCAAAACGCTGGGCAGGACCTCGGCAATCATGGCTCTGAGCGAGCTTAGACTATAGCTCTGCTCCACTCGCTTTCGGGCTGCTTCTCCCAAGGCCCGACGCAGGTCGGGACGGTTTAGAAGTAAAGCCGTCGACTTGGCGAAACCGCGAGGGTCTTCTGCCAACAAAATCTCCTCGCCGTGCCGAAACTCAAGCCCTTCCGCGCCGAGCGCGGTTGAGACTACGGCTTTGCCCATAGCAGCTGCTTCCAGGATCTTCAGTCGCGTTCCACTGCCAATGCGCAGAGGCACCACGCAGACCGCCGCCCGGGCGATTACCGGGCGGAGGTCCGGCAGGGTTCCGGTAAATTCTACGTCGGAAAAGGGCGCGAAGCGCCGGCGAAATTCCGGCGTGGGACTCCGGCCAGCAATAACGAAACGGAGACCAGGCACTTCGCGACGTATGATCGGGAAGATTTCGTTGACAAAGAACTCGACCGCATCACGGTTCGGGAACCAATCCATACCGCCCTGATAGAGAACAACAGAAGCCTGCTCCAGAGATCTTTCAGGCTGATAGCTGTCGACATCAACAACATTTGGGGCCACTTGGACTAGGGTGGTTGGGCACAACCGTTGGACTTCGCGGGAATCCAACTGAGAACAACACAAAACCACAGCTGCGCGGCTACAGCACCATCGTTCTTCGCGGCGCAATCTGGCAGCCTCGACCGTGGCGTACAGGCGCTTGGCGGGGTTCTTCTGCAGTTGGGCGTACCGGGAAAAGATCACATGCTCCACATTGTGCTGATCGATAACGATGGGCGTACGCGTAGGCGGAATATTCCGCACGGGAAAGATGGTCTCACTTACAACCACATCGAAAAGGCCGGACTGCAGGTGCGCCGAGATACGTTCCGCCATCTCCGGGGAATAGAAGCGTTGCACCGCATAGGGGAGTCTGGAAAAGATACCTTGCAGTCTTCCCCAATAGTTAGCGCTGGCGGTCATGCTCTCTGCAGCCAGGGGAATCGTTTCGATCGCAGCGCAGAGCTGCGCAAGTTCGGGAGCGGAGGCATGATCGCCTTTAGTTGAGAAGGCAAGCAATGTGGTCTTGTGCCCTGCCATCGCCAAGGCCTGCAACATCGCTAACGTACGCATAGTGTGGCCGTTATTGGCAGGCAGAGGGAAGACGAGGGAGACAAAGAGTACACGCACGGATCAATTCCTCCCTCTTGTGGCGTGCGTCATGCGTTGCCACCAGCCGCGAAGCTGGGTACGCGTCGTGAAGTAGCCTTGACAGCCGGTGCGCGCCCACTTGGCCGTTCGTGAAAAAGCCTTATGCAAACGCCTTTGCTCCTGCAGTTTACCCCACCCTTTAAGCGGGCTGTCCAGAACGCGAAATGGACCTTTGCGTACTACCCCACCACAAAGATAGTTTAGGCTGCGGATACCGCAGAGAAGTTTATAGAAACGAAGTTCCAACCGGCGGCTTTCCGCGAGGCAGTCCAGCCACACACGGCGGTGGAACAGATACCCTGTTGAGCCGGCCGGCAGGAGGTCGTCCCACCCAGTAACTTCGGCAGCCGACAAAACAATCAGTTGATATCGCTCTTCCACCGATCACCTCCAGGCCGTGAGTACTACCTGTTGACCCAATAACGACGCGGGCGCTGGCTTCCGGCAAAAGACAGGACCGGCGATCTGCAACACGGATGCGATGAGTAGCCACGTGGCATGGATCGCAACCTTGAAGGGAGTGAACCGCCCGCGATTGCGGAAGGCCCAGGTTGTATCATACGTCTGGGGACGCCGGGGGCACTCGGTCCGAAAGGTGCGATAACAGTACAACGGCCACTCATGCAGCAAGCTGTACACGAGGGCGGCGGCGGGACGGATATGAACCACAAACACTTCCCAGCGGGCAAACCCAGCTGCTTCTATAAGACGCTCCAACTCGCCGCTGTATTCAAACCAGGTCACCCCGTCGCCTTTCGGGGGAGGGACGTTGGGGTAACTAAAGAACAATAGTCCGCCGGGCCGCAATACTTCAGCGCAGTTTCGCAAACATGTCGCCGGATCGGAAATGTACTCAAACACATCAAGGCCATAGATGACATCGAACGAGCGATTAAGGCGTGCCGCGAATCCAGGACTTGCAACGTCGGCAACCAGCCAGTCAAATCGGCCGCTAGCGCCAAGTTCGTTACGCAAGGTTTCGAGTGACTCCGCAGCTATGTCCGCCAGGGTCATAGCGCGAAATTGACTTCGCAAACGGTAAGCGGTAAAGCCTGAGCCGGGTCCGATTTCCAACACGTCATTCCACACCGTAGGCGGGGCGAACTGGAATAAGATCTCGTCCCGAAGAGGGAAATCATGCAAAGGGGCGCTCCTCAAGTCCCGCCAATGGAATGCTGGACGAAATAAAGGATTGGCTGCTAACTTGGTCACAGCGCCCTCAACAAAATCCTTTGCAAAGGGAACCCCAGCTTTCATACCACTATTCTTTCCAAAAGTACGGGGCGTTCTCGGTGCCCTGCGGGGCGGTTGTCATGCCCGTGTTCCCGACACAAAATATTCATAGTTCCAAACTACCTGTTTGACTAAATCTTGCCACTCCCCGTGAGGGGCTTCAGGGTTACCAACGTAAACGGGTAGTAACTTCTTAACCGACACGGCCGCAGCTCTGGCTGTCTGCCCATCTTCGTCGAGCAGACCAGGGAGCTGCGTGACCAGCTGAAAGGCTGCATCGTACACGCAGTATCGTGGTGTGCAACGCCAGACCATGCGTAACCAGCGCGGCCAGAGGGTTACGCTCCGCAACCAGTTTGTTCGCCGCGCCACATACAGCCAGCCCCGGAACTTCTGGAACAAGGTTTGTTGAGTTGCAAGAGCATCGAACAGAGACTTTGCCATCCCAGGGTCGACGCTCGCACCAGTTTCCCATCGCAGGTTTCCGGTTCCGACACCGCCGGGCTGTGGGCAGACGGCGCGGGTACGAGCAACGTTCGCAAGCCTTGCTAACTGCCACACCCATAAACGGCACGCGTATGACGTGACTACTTGCCAGTCGGCAACCGCTACGGGCAATAAGTCAGAATTGCCAACTGAACATCCTACTTTCCATTCGGTGCACTCCATCACCCGTTGCGCAAAATCCGCAAGCGGAAACGGCAGATCAGCTGCGCTTCCATCGCTCCGCCGCTGATTCGCTTTCACTTCATCATGGTGCCATTCATGACGGTCTGCATGCGGGATCCCCAGCGCGCACCCGTTCTGCGCGGATCCGGATAACCCAGCGGTAGAGACGCCAGGGCCATCCTGTGATGGCGGGGCGCAGTGGGTAGATAGATTCACCGCCAAACGTTGCAATCTCTTCGCGCGTGCGCAATAGCTCGGCTCGTATGCCTGGAGGAAGACGAGCAGGGAAGTCGCCATGTCCAGATAGAACTTGACCGTAGCGTAGTGGACGCCTTGTAAACTCGTGTCCCGTTGCCCGTGTCCGGTGCCCCGAACAGTCAAAAGTCGAGAGCCGGCTACCGCCTTTGGCTGCAACCCGAAAACTAGGGGCGCAAACTCCAGCCACTCGGTCATCCGATTCGACAACATCCGCCAGGCGTCTTCGAGAGAAATTGCAGCAGGATCGAATCTGGGAATTGTTTCCAGAACATCTTGATCGCCCCAGATCACGAGGCCACCGGCGCGGAGTTCGTAAGAGAATATGTGGGGAGGCAGCTTCTGAAAATAAGCCCCGTGCGCGGCCTTTATGCTCAAGTGAAGATCGATGCCGGCAGCCCGCAGATCTGCCTCACATGCAGCGGTCAGGCGGGCGATCGCACTGCCGTGAGGCAGAGCGCAGGAGTCCCGAAATATGAGGATGAAATCCGCGTCCCCAAGCACTTTCAGAGAGTTCTCAGTTCTCAGTTCTCGGTTCTCAGTGGCCCCCTGCTTGGTGCTAGCGATGCGGATGGTCGCTTCGTTGCGTGCCATGCTCCCGGTCAACACCAGGCTGCGCAGGCCGCTGGCGAAAGCCTCCCGGCCGCGGCGCATCACACACCCGCACACCCGGTCGCGCACGGCTGCTTGTTCCGCGGCTCCCATCTTCTCCCGTTCTGTCGCTATCGTTACCAATCTTTACTTCCCAATCCGTGTTTGTACCTTGCAAAAAGTCAGACGCCATTATCTTTGCAATTTACAAATCAAAAGTTGCTACCCGATTGCTGATCCCTCGCTAACGCTCGGGATTTCGGCAGCGGGCTCCCGCTCCGCTCCCGCCCGCTAAACGCCTCAAGATAAAGCTGTTCGGTTTGGCGAATCTGCCGTTCCTGGCTGAAGTGCTGCGAGACCCAGGCGTGACCTCTGTCGGCCAAGGACGATGCCAGGGCGGGATCACGCAAAAGGCAGGCAATGGCGTCAGCCAGCGCCTGGGGATCAGCCGGAGGTACGGTCAGTCCGGTGTGGCCATCAACCACCACCTCGGGTGTGCCGTCAACCGCGGTTGCCACCAGAGGGCGGCGGGCCGCCAGGGCCTCAATGGTAACCAGCGGCAGACCTTCGAAAAGCGAGGGCAAGACAACCACATCGGCTAAACGAAGCCAGTCCGGCACGTCTCGCTGGTACCCCACAAAGTACACGGCATCAACTAGTTGCAAGGCTGCGGCTTGCATTTTCAGTGATTCGCGCAAAGCGCCTTCGCCTACGCACACGAGACGGACGCGCGGGAATTGGGGGCGCAAAACCGCCAGTGCTTGCAACATTACGCTATGGCCCTTCTGCGGCTCCAGCCTTCCGATTACAACTAGAATGGGATCGTTGCGACCAAATCCCAGCTCATTCCGCAAATCCCTTTCGCTTTCACGAGCAGTGTGATCTTGCCCAATGGCTTCGAAGCGACCCAGATCGCAACCGTTCTGGATGACCTTCACCTTCCGCAACGGCAACCCCTTGGAGCTCACCAGATACTGCGCATTGGCATGCGAGACAGCGATGTAGTAGTCGACACAACGGCCTACTAGACGATCAACAATAAAGTATGATTTCCATCCCTGGCGCCATGGCTCGCTTAGATGCGGAGTTTCTAGAACCACTGGAACTCCACATGCCTTTGCAATCGGCGAAGCAAATAGGCTGCCATAGAAAAGGTGCGAGTGTACGATATCGATTTGTTCCCTGCGCAAGAAGGAAGCCAGGCGCCGGGCTTGGCGCAATTGCTTCGGACTGCGCAGATTAATTCGAACCGGTGTTACGTCGGAAGGCAGGTCCACGCCCAGAGCATCTGCCATCTCTTTGGGACAAACCAGGAACAAGCGAAAGCGCAGCCGGTCCAGCCCCCGCAACAGCGTCAACATGTGCTCTTCGGCGCCACCGCGTGCCAGTTCATTGGTGAAGAAGGCAACGGAAATCCGTTGCCCGTTGCCGAGCCTGCCCTGAGCGAAGCGAAGGGTTTCCCGTTGCCCGTTTCGCGCTTCCGATTGCTCCGCCGGCAGTGCGGGCGCGGGCGCTACCCTGACTGTCCCCCCTTCCGGGCGGCTGCTGTCTGCTGTGTGGGTTATCATTTCCGGCACTACAGCACCGCTCTTTCCGCCTTCTCCACACACGGCCTGATCTGCTTCCCTTGGCTGGACGGAATCTCCTGCTGCCCGCGGTCGACAGTTGGCGCGTTACCGGAAACGGGAAACGAAGAACGGAGAACGCTGTCTACCAGCCACGGATACACGTGAGCGATGGTACGGAGAGGTGAGCCCGGAGACTTATTGGTCAGGAAGATGGCGTCAGAATTGGGATCGTCAGGATGAAACCCGTGCATGCCGGACGGCATCCAGGACGCGCCGTTGAAGTCGCTGCGCGCCATGATGCAGCCCGGTTCGAGCAGAAAAACCGCTTCCCCGTAGCGCCGGTCGGCAAAGAGAATCCCGAGTGCGCTCAGTTCGCCGTCGGATAGCAGCCGGCCGCAGGGGACTCGCCGCAGTGCATCGATGATCGCAGTCCGCGCGGCGGGGGTGAAGAACCAGAAGCGCGCCATGGTGGAGTCGTACACCGCCAAATAGTCGTCCGGCGTATGCAGATTCAGGGACTCCAGATCGGCAAGCAGATCGTAATGTTTGGTTACGGGCGTCATGCCGTGATCGGAGACCACGGTCATGGTGGCGGCGGGGTCGGCTTGCCGGGCAGCACGGAACACCTTCCTCAATTCTTCTTCGTACCAGCGCAATCGTTTCCGAATGCTGTCCGGTTCGGCGCAATGACGGTGGAGAAAGGCATCCATCTCGCTCAGATAAATAAAGAAAAGCTGCGCCTCGCTCTGGCGAATGTCCCGCCCGGCCGCCGAAAAAAGCTCGGCATCGTTGCCGTCGCGGTAGGAATAGACGTGGTAAGGAATGGATCGTTCGCCGAGCCAGTCAAAGATAGAGCGCGCGCCGCCGATCCCTTTGGGGGCGAAAATATTCTTCTTCTCGATCCAGTTGAACCAGGGCAGCAGGCTCGGGCTTACGCTGCACTCGAACAGCGGCCCAAGACCGAGCACGTGCCGGCCGAGTCGCTTAATGAGGGCCCGGGAATACCGGCTGTCCAGCACGCGGCGCGGCAGTACGCGAAAAGGACGAAGCCAGGCAAAAGGCGAATGAACGGGATCGTAATAGAACAGGTTCCAATGGCCCGTCCCGGCCGGCGGCAATCCTGTCAGCATGGTCGGGATGGCGCCGGAGCTGAATCCGAGCACCGTCCGTAACGGCTGCCGGTAGGGCAAGAGGTCTTGCAGAAAATCCGAGTCGCCTACGTAGGTCCAGCCCAGAGCATCGATCAAGGCGACGACCGTGAGCGACCGGCTCATGCGATTTCCTCCACTGACAGGGCCCCAAGCCGTTGCGGGCACCAGCGCAGTAGAATGCGCCGGGGAATAGCCAGTGCGATTTCGCGAGCCGAGCGCCGCAATAAGGGCAATATCGCGCCGGCGATCAAAGATTGAAATTGGCGGAACCGGGTGTCGTGATAGATCGTAAGACGCCCGATAAGGCGCTGTCCCGGCCGCACCATCCAGTTGTGCGAGTTACACACGGTGCGGAATCCACACCGCTCAGCCCTCCGGATAAGGTCGCGGTCTACCAAGCCATAAGGCGCGGAGAAGCAATCGACGGTTTGGCCGAGATTCTGTTCCAGCAGGTCGCGCGAGATGCGCAATTTTTCAATGCCGGCGGCTGGCGAAAAACGTGAATGGACGACGTGGTTATGACCGTGAGATCCGAACCACATCCCTGCTTGTTGCATCTCGCGCATCTCAGCCCAGCTAACGTACCCCCGTTGGCCGACGAGGCCGGTATTCACGAAAAAAGTGGCCTTCAGGCCCCACTCCATCAGTAACGGAAAAGCATAACGATAGTCGGAGTCGTAGCCATCGTCGAAAGTTAACGCCGCCTGGTCAACGACGCCGGCGCCCGCTTTCCCATCTCCGGAGACGCTTCCATCGGCCAGTTGCGGGAGGGAAAGCACCTGGTAGCGCCGATCACGAATAAAGGCGAACTGGCGCCGTAGCTCGGAAGATCGAACGCAATACCTGTCTGCCAGGTCATCCGCTTTGGGCAGTATCCGATGGTAAAGCAGAACCGGTATACCCCTGATTCGCAGCCGGGGTTTAGCTATTCCACCCTCTGCCATACGCCCTCCTTCCGTCCAGTAAGGCACTGGAAAAAACCAACGAGAAAGGCAAGATTCATGGCGACGAGGAAATAGCCCGTAAGCCCGTACCGGAATTGCTGCAAATGCTTACAAAATATGAAGCCCAGCGCGGCCCAGGCATATATGCCCGCTTGGAGCAGGAAAAACACCAGATACAGCGGTCTGCGAATCAGCAGCAGATTGCTTGCCAGCAGCGATAGCATGAGGAACGGCGCCAGCCAGCGTAACAGCTTGTGAGAAAGGAACGCCAAGGCGGTAAACCCGCGCAAACGAACTGTGAGCAGGGTAGGGAGCGCACGAAAACTGCCAATGGCGATGCGTACGCGGCGCCTGAACTCTCCCGCCACCGAGGCGGGCGGGTGATCGACAGCCATGGCTTCGGGATCGTAATGCACGCCATAGCCCTGCCGCCGCACATTCATCGACGTAATAATGTCGTCTACCAGGGCGTCGGTCGCCGGCGGACGGTAAGCCTTGCGGCGCACGGCGTAGATGGCGCCGCTGGGCGTCAACGTAGCTCCGAGCCGCCCTTCCATCAGGCGCAGTATGGTTTCATACTTCCAATAGGCGCCTTCGGTCTGTTGCGATTCCGGGCTGGCTTCAAAGCGTAGTGCGCCACACACCGCGCCCACGGTGGGGTCGCCAAAATGGCGTACCAGCTTGCTGAGCGCATCCGGCGCGAACAGGGTGCTAGCATCGGAAAACACCAAGATGTCGTGCTGCGCGTGAGCCAGAGCCGCCTGCAATGCCCCCGCTTTCCCGCGGCGTTGCGCCTGAATGACTACCTGCAACCAGGGCTCGCTGGCCTGCCGTAACAGCGTGTTGGTGGCATCCGTCGAGCCATCGGAAACAATCACTACCTGTAACTTTCCCGGCGGGTAGTTGAGCCCCTGCAAATTCTCCAGTTTCTCCGCGAGGTGCTCCTCTTCGTTATAGGCGGCCACCAACAAGCTTACCGCCGGAAGTTCCTCATCTTGGGGCGTAGAGGCCCGGCGATCCGCCCGCCGCATCAGATAACGCAGATCTCTTCGAACTTGCGCCAGCCCATAACAGACAAACAGGATGAGCGGATAGCCGAAATAGGTGTAGACGATGGACAGGAGCGAGCACCAGAAAACGTATTCCCCGGTGGCGTGGGCCCGCATCATCGCGCACCCCGTCCCAGCAGCAATGCCTTGACGGTCTTGAACAGAATGAGGATGTCCAGGCCTACGGACATGTGCTTGATGTAAAAGAGATCGTAGGCGAGCTTTTCCGCGTTATCTTCCAAATTGGCGCAGTAGCCCCGGTTAACCTGGGCCCAGCCCGTAGCGCCGGGATGTACCGCCCACCGGTGGGTGTAAAAGGGGATGTTGCCGACGCAGACTTCCTCCTGATCGGGCACAAAAGGCCGGGGGCCGACGAAATGCATATCGCCGCGGAGAATGTTCCACAACTGCGGCAGCTCATCCATGCGGGTGGCGCGCAAACGGCGGCCGACTCGCGTGAACCGCTTGTCGTCCACGGCCGCGGGATGACAATGACCCTGGTCCGCGCCGTGGTACATAGAGCGGAATTTGTACAAGATGAACGGCTTGCCATCCTTGCCAATACGGCGTTGACGGAAGATCACGGGTCCGGGTGAGTCCAGCCGTATGGCCAAGGCAATCATTGCCATAACCGGCGCCATGATCACCAGGCCGCAGCTGGATAACAACAGCGAGAAGAGCCGTTTCAGGAGCAGCAAACGCCGCGAAACCTGAAACCCGGCCGAGAACAAGAGCGCACTAGGCCGTAACGAGTCGAGGGCAACTTTTCCGGTGATGACTTCGTACAGCTGCGCGCCATCCAGGATGTTTATTCCCTGCTTCTTCAAGTCCAGCAGCGCGTCTACCGGCAACCGGCCACGGCGATCTCCCATGGCGACAATGATGGTTTCCACGTGCTGGGCGCCAACCACCCGCTGTAATTCCCTGGCCAGATCATCCCGCAGTCCCTGCTCGCCATCCCAATCCTGGTCTTCCGTCAGATGGCAAACTACACGAAAACCCAGTTCCGGCCGTTCGAGTTCCCCCAGTACGGCGCGCGCCTGGGATCCGCCCCCTAGGACCAGCACCCGCTCAATCAGCAGAGGCATGGCGTTGAGCGACAAGAAAAGCCCCCGCCAACCCAACAAAATACATCCGGCAAGCGCTGTACCGGCAAAGAAGATACGCATATCGATACGCGTGTCCGGAAATACGGTATACATGAAACCCACGATGAGGCAGACGGAACCTAACACCTGGGTCAGCCGGGCGAAGGTTTCGCGCCGGCTGCGCAACACCAGGGAATCGTATAAATCGAAGATATACATGCAGGAGCCGATCACAATGACGATTAACGCCAGGCGCGTGCCGGCTCCTTCATAATTCAGGGCGATCTTCGTATTCAGTGGTCCGAGGTATACCACCATGGCCGCCAAGAACGCACACACCGCCAGCAGCAGTTCCGATATTCCCAACAACACCGTGCGGGCGGGAAAATACGCGTTCAGCAACCGGATCACTTCTTTGCCTTCCTGCTTTCTTTTGTCTCCGCCTTACGATCGCTTTCCGGCAGGTAATAACGGTCGTAGTAGTCGGTGTGGCTGAAATCCCTGGCATCGTTCATCACCAGACCCACTAACTTCGGACCGTCGAGGCTCTCCACCGCCGCGGCGAGCGCGCGGCGAGAAACCACACCCGCGCGGATTACGATCAGGGTGCCATCCACCAACCTGGCCCACAGGTTGGAATCAGCCATCGGCATCAAGGGCGGCGTATCGACCACCACCCAATCAAACCAACCGCCCAGTTGTTTCATCAGATCCGCCAAGCGGCCCGACTGCAACAGGGCAACCGGGTGCTGTACCGACCCCGCTGGCAGAAGACATAGGGAAGTATCCGCGATGCGGCGCAAGTACGGCTGAATGGGGGCGCCTTCCGGTTGTTGGGCCCATTCCCCTAAGCCTTCGGGCATGGGAGACAGTCCAAACAAGGTGCACACGGCGGGCTTACGCAAGTCGCCTTCGATCAGCAGTACGGTTTGTCCCGAGCGTTTGGCCAAGGTGACCGCCAGATTGCAGGAGATCAAGGTCTTGCCTTCCCCGACAATACTGCTGGTAACCTGCACCGATTTGAGCGGCGAGTTGCGGCGCAGATTGGCTAAGCGCATGGCCAAAACCCGAAACTTCTCCGCTCCCAGACCCCGCTCGTCGAGCAGCGATACCAAGTGGCCGCCCGTAGTGATCTCGGGCGGAAAAACCGCCAACTCCGCCGCGTTCAGCACTGTCGGCTCAGCTTTTCCAGCCGGTGTCTCTTGTCCGCTCGGGCTGCTGGCCACTGCGGCAGGCGGTTCTCCCGGCGGGGGAAACTCTTCCGCGGAAGGTTCGTGGAAAACTTCCAGCGGGGGCGTTGCTATGCCCTGCCGGGTGTCCAGTTCAGATTGCCGCAAGGCTTCATAGATTCGACTCATAGCAAGCTTGCTCCCGAATCTCCGATCTCCACGCGTTCGGGCAGGCGTTCCTTCCCCTTGGCGCTGCCACCCGCGTCCTGATCGAGCAACTCCGCGATACGCATCAGGCCGCGGATCAGGGTGGCGCGTTGCGCTTCGTTGTATGCCTGGTCGGTGCTCTCTTTCGGAGCTACTTCCAAGCGCAGATCGTTCACTACTTCCTCAATGTATTCCGGGCAAACGACCAGTTCGCGCCGGGCGTATCCATTGACCAGCGCGCTGTCGCAAATGGCATTGATCAGACGGGGAATGCCCCGGGAGTACTGCAAAATCCTCTGGATTGACGCGTCGGGGAAAATTGTTTCGGCCCGTTCCGCCGCCCCGGCGAGCTGCAATCGGCGCACAATATAACCGTGGACCGCCGCTTCATCCAAGGGTTGCAGCCGGCAGCGCAAAGCGATTCTTTGTTTTAGCTGGCGCAATTCGGTGGAGTCGAGCATAGTGTCCAGCTCGGGCTGGCCGACCAGGACAATCTGCAACAGCTTCTGCTGGGAAGTCTCGATATTAGTCAGCAGCCGGATCTCTTCCAGCAAATCGGCGCTGAGTTGTTGCGCCTCATCCACCAACAGTACCGCCGTAGAACCCCGCCGATACACTTCGATCAGGAATTGGCTGAATTGCAAAAGCAGGGCGCTGCGGTCGCTCTGGATGTCCTTAACTCCCAGGTCGGTTACCACATAGTGAAGAAAGTCGCGCGCAGAAAGCCGGGGATTGAAGACATAGGCATAATGGACCTTAGCCTTGATCAGCGCCTCGATCAAATAGCGAATCAGTAAGGTCTTGCCTGTCCCTGCCTCGCCAGTCAGCACGATGAAACCCTTCCGCTTCGCAATCCCGTACGATAAGTTCGCCAAGGCTTCGTTATGCCCGATCGTGGGGTAGTAGAAGCGGGGATCGGGACTCAGATTGAACGGGCACCGCGTCAGGCCATAAAATTTTTCGTACATGCCTATCCTTTGTACAAGGTGAACAAGTTCCCGGTGATAATCGTCAAGACCATTAATAGGCCGGCACACCATTCGGCAATGTGCCAACGACTTTGTCTCCGCTCCTCTTCCGGCGTGGTCAGATGCGGAATTTCTACCAGTACTTTGACGTCTACGATTTTCACGTCGTGGTGACCGCGGACGCAGTCATCCACGTGTTCGACTGCGGCCAGGCATCCCAGGCCGATTAGTGCGCCCCCGATCAGGCCGAAGACACTGAACTTAACGCGATCGGGGAAATAGGAGTGGGTGGGCAGGCTCGGAGGATCGATAATCCGGAACTGCTGCCCCTCTTGCCGTTTCTCCAGGTTAGTCGCCAGCTGCGACTGCATTTGTTTTTTCAACAGAGATTCGTAATTCGCTTTCGACTGATCGTAATCGCGGGTCAGGTCGGCAAGCTGCTGTTCGCGGATGGGAGCGGCATTCAAACGAGTCTGATAAGCCCCGATCTGACTCTCCAGTTCCTTTTGCTGGCGAACAATATCCTGGACCTCCTGATCGTTGGCCTTGAGCTGACCTTCGATTTGCAGGGCGGGCGACATCATTTGCAACTGCGCGGGAGTCGTCGGCGGTTTGTCCTTCGCGGAAGCGGCAGACTTGGCTAGATCCGCCTCGATATCCGCCTTTAGTTTCTCCGTTTTTGCGATCTGCCCCTTGAGGTGAATGACGTCGGGGTGTTTGTCGGTGTACTTGGTTTGGTTATTGGCCAGGGCCGTACGCAACCGCGAAAGTTCCTGATCCAGGGCGGGCAGGGTTGTCGCCCCTTCTTCGCCATGGACCTTAATGTCGCGATACTGGTGGAGCAATGACTCGAGATAGAGCTTCTGTTCCTGGGCCCGATTCAAGGCCTGAGTCAGGTTCTGGTATCGATCCTGCAATCCGGTAAGGATGTGAACGTTGCTGTCCATTTGCGTGGGCAACTCGCCCAGATGCTGGCCCTTGAATTCTCTTACTTTGGCTTCCTGCTGGGCCAGTTTTTGCCGCACATCGTCCAATTCGCTGGAGAGAAATTCGGTGGTGTTTTCCGCCTGCTTGGTTTGCTCCTGAATGTTCTGGTCGATGAATAAGGACGTGATCTGGGTAGCCACCAATTGCGCCAGCTGCGCGCTGGCCGCGGAGTAACTGATCCGGAAGGCGCTATACTCGCCCCGCCGGCCGGGGTTTTCCACCAGTTCGATGTTGATGTCTTTGCGCATTTGTTCGATGGCGTCATCCGAGCCCAGCCGATTCATCAGGCCGGGATACAGCTTGAACTGCTCGATGATCTGTTGCAGACGGGTGCGGCTCAGAATCTGTTGCGTCATGCTCTGCATGCGCTCGCGCAGATCCACCGATATATTCGCGACCACGTATTCCGCCGGGACTTTCTGCTGTTCCACCAGAATCAGGGTCTCGGACCGATATTTTGCCGGCATGATCCAGCTGGCGGACCAGACGGCCAACCAGCAGATGAAGAAAGGAAACAGCAGCCACCACCGGCGGCGGCAAAGAATCGTCCAGTAATCGTGGACGGTCAGCGCGGGTTTAACCGTTACTTCTTCGAACATGAGCTATCTACCTACCGGCTTCAAGAAATGGAAATCGAGCGAAAACTGCACCAGTTGCTGGTTGCCGGGAAAGACTTGAGTGCCAACGAGAAACGGCAGTCCCTGGCCGCTCTGATGCACATAGGCATAGTCGACGCGCGCGGAAAAATGCCGGTTCACTTCGTATACCAGGCCGGCCCCGGTCCAGATCGAGCGGAACGATTCCTTGATGGTCTGGTCCAAGCTGTCCTGATCGGCGATCTGAAAACGCGCATCGCCTACCCAGCGCTTGGTGAATCGGGAGCGGAATCCAATGGAGCCGCTGGTCATGATGCTGGCATTCATCAGCCCGCCACCATTGCTGATGCCGCGGAGTCCTTGGATTTCCAGCGCATTGCGATTTCCCCGCCAGGCATAGGTCAGTCCGCCCGTAGGGCGCCAGCTGTTTCCTATGGCAATCACCTCGAACTGGCGGGTGCGGTCATACTCTCCGCCGCCGAATACCGTCAGACTGTGCTGGGGAGTGATCTGCCAGCGGTCGAACAGCATGAGATCGTTCGCCTGGACACGGGAACTGGGTTCGGAATAAATGTCTATATACGCGTACTGCACGCCCACCGTCTGCGAGTGGGACAACTGCTGCGAGAAGAACGCCGAGCCGTTTACCGTGTGTGAAGGAATCAGGTTGGTGGCTGAGGGCGGTACGAAACCATTGATGGGGGTGTAGTCAAACTTCTGAAATCCGCCGGTAAAGCCTACTGCCGTGTGAGGGCCGAGCCGGAACACCAGTTCCGCATTGGAGACCAGGGTCTCGCGCTTGGTATAAGGGAGAACGTTCGTGTAGTTGGGTCCGAAAAAGCCGCCCAGCTGCGGCAGCAGCGGTTCCCGACCCACCTGTTCAAACGGGTTCGTAGTCAGGCTGTAGTCTTGGCGCAGGCGCAACAGCACGCGCGTAGACGGGGTCCAGACCAGTTCTCCGCCGGCATTTTGCGTGTACTGGAACTGGTCCGTCATATGCTGGCTGACGCTGCCCCCTGGGGTATAGCTGAGCGTCCAACTGAGGTGAGGGCGGGTCTCCTGGAATCCGATGCTGGGCTGGAGCGCATAACGGAAATCGCCGGTGTAGTTGCCCCCGCCAGGGGTCGAAGTGTACAGCGCCTGGGTATCGTAACTGGCGCTGGCCAGCACGCTGCCCACGAGTACGTTCTTATATTCCGGGTCTTCCTGTACCGCTAATCCCGGCGTCTCCGAGCCCAAGTGGGCGGGAGGAGTCGGCGTTTGGGCCGACAACGTCACCACCGCGATCAGGGCCAAAGCAGCAGCTTGAACCGCTCGTGTTGCCATAAATCCCTCCTCCGGCACCTACGGCACCACCAGGGTGTCACGTGGCTGAAGAGAAAAGTTTTCCGAAACTTCCCCCTTAATTGCGCGCTTGTAGTTGAAGGGCAGGCGCTGAGTCGAACCATCGGCTGCCGCGCGCAGTACGTACATCTTGCTGACTTTGGCAAACTCGCGAAAACCGCCGGCCAACGCCAGGGCGTCCAATACCGTCAAAGGCTGGTTAAGACTGTAGGATCCGGGTTTGGCCACCTGTCCCACAACGCTGAAACGCTTACTGAGGGTTTCCTGGACAATCACGGTGACTTCCGGGTTCTCCATCAGATTGAGCAGTTGCTTGGTTATGTTCGCCTGTAACTGGGCAGGAGTAAGGCCCGTCGCCTGCAGGTCACCGATCAGGGGTAGCGAGATTTTGCCGTCGGGACGGACCGGGAGTACACGCGATAACTCGGTTTCATGCCAGACGTTAATGGCCAACATATCCCCGTCACCGATCACATAATCCGTGCTGCTGGTGCTTGCGGCAGGAACGGCCGCGCTGGGCGGCGCCGGGTTGTCATTAGCCGTAGGTTTCTTGTCGTCGGCCGGAACTACTGCGACAAGCAACAAGCAACAAGCCACAAGCCTTGCGGTCCTCGGGAATTTAGGAAGTCGGATTGGCGATTCAAACCCTGCATCGGCAGGTGCACTGGAGGTTGTGGTTGAAAATCCCGGATGCCAAATCCTGAATCCCAGATACGTTACTACGCGGTGCAAGTTCATTTAGTTTCTCCTAGACCTCCTCGGCCGGCAGCTCAGCGCGCCGCTCACGGGGCATATCGAGGCCGGTACGCTTCAGTTTGTAAAGCAGGGCGCGATAGCTGATTTTCAGGGCGCGCGCCGCCCGTTTTCGGTTCCAGTGGTTGGCCTGCAAGGTATTGAGAATGATCTTGCTTTCCAGATCGCGGATCGCGTCACGCGTAACTTTCTTCAGCGGCAGCGAGTCGCCAACGGGAATTTCGGGGTTGAACTGCTCGACATTGCGGGAACGCAATTCACGGGTAATCACGTCTTCGCTGCCCAGCACGACGTAGCGCTTGATCAGATTTTCCAGTTCGCGGATATTCCCCGGCCATTGGTGCGCCCGCATCAGGCCCATCGTCGAAGCGGAGAGCGGAGGAGCGGTGCGGCGGTAACGCTCGCCATGTAACGCGATGAAATGAGAAACCAGCAAGCCAAGATCTTCGGTGCGCTCGCGTAAAGGCGGAAGCTGGAGGACAACGCCGGTGATGCGGTAATACAGGTCCTGGCGGAACCGGCCAGCGCCAACTTCCCGCTCCAATTGCCGGTTGGTAGCGCAAATTACGCGGATATCGACTTTCTTTTCTTCTCGTCCGCCGATAGGGCAGAATTGCCCGTCCTGCAACAACTGCAGCAGCTTGGATTGCAGACTCACCGCCAACTCGGAGATTTCGTCCAGAAACAGCGTGCCCCGGTCCGCCATTTCGACGCGTCCTGGTTTATAGCCAAAGGCTCCGGTAAAGGCACCGCGTTCGTAGCCGAACAACTCGCTTTCCACCAACGTGCCAGGAATAGCCGGACAATTGACTTTGACAAACGGACCCTGGGACCACAGGGAACGCTGATGGATATAGCGAGCGATGACCTCTTTGCCGGTTCCACTCTCGCCCTCGATCAGGACCGGGATATTGGTGTCAACAATCTTCTCTAAGCTGCTTCGTATAGCCCCCATAGCCGAAGTGGCGCCGAACAGAACTTGCAGTGGGACCTCTTCCGCCAACTGGGGGACAACTTCGGTTACCTGGTTCATATCCTGGTACCTTGCAGGTAATGAGCCAAAAAGTGCATTTTTGTGCGTTGTCAGGTATGCCAATTGGGATGACGTATTAAGTTTATGGATAATAAGCGTTTACTGGAATTCTCCTAGCCAAACTCAAAGCCGGAGACGCGGAGGAGAGTGATAAATAATTGCAACTTTGGAAAGGAATTCCGCGCCAACCTGGAACGAGTTTTCCAAGCCGCCTAAAGTCTTTCCCCTGAGAAGTTACGAGCGTAACCCCTAAACCCAGTTTTTGGTTTGGCGTTTTGCATAAGTGTTGCAAATATTTTCATTGGCATACCGGGAGAGTAGCCGTATCCTAACCCTACAAACACTTACCGAAGGCTCCCTCCCCCGGGTAAAGATCTAAGCCAGAGGTGAGTTGCGCCAGAACGGAGCAACTATGTCGACCGCATTTGTGCGCTCGGGTTCGGGGGATGGGCAGAGCCTTAAGGGCACGAATGCTCCTGCAGTTTCCGAAGGTCCATCCGGTTATTACGAACAGCTACTGCACACGCTCGAACGGTTGCAGCAGGAGAGCGATCGACGCAGTGTTGCTCTGGCGGGTGCCGTCCACGATCTGAAGACCCCGCTTGCCGTCATCAGCGGATTTGTAAACCTGCTACTGAAGCAGAAGTTAGGAGGGGTGACCGACCGCCAGGAGCAGGCACTCAAAGATATAGCTTCCAATTGCCGCCGCCTGGACGATGCCATCGGGAAACTGCTTTTCCATACCGCCGATTACGCGCGGCAACAGCCTTTGAACTGCGAGTTGACGGATCTGAACTCCTGTATCGTGCAGATTCGAGACATGTGGACGCCCGTCATGCAGCAGAAGGGGGTGAATTTCCAGTGCACGCCGCCACAGGACGTCGTGCGCTTTCCTTTTGACCGGCAAAAGGTTCAGCAAGTGATTTCCAATCTTCTGGAAAACGCTTTGAAGTTCACGCCAGCGGGCGGGACCGTGTCGGTTACAGCCGAGCCGTGCTTCTGGGATCGGCGCGGTATGCAGCAGGCTGTGGCAATGGAGCGGCGCAAGTGTGAATCCCTGCGCCCCAATGCAGCCCGCGTCATGGTGACCGATACCGGCCCGGGGATCGCCCCCGAATATCATTTGGAAATCTTTGAGGAGTTTACGAGTTTGGCCAGACCGGGAGTGGTTTCCGGGATTGGTCTCGGCTTGACGATCGCACGCGATCTGGTGGAGGCCCACCGGGGCAAGATTTGGGTTGAGAGCCAGGTGGGCGAGGGGGCCAGATTCTGTTTTATGTTGCCGTTTGCGCCGCGGAAGTGAGTCGCTGGCGGAATTTTTGAATTTTTGGAGCGGGACTTTAATTTAGCCGGAAGAGGATGGCGAGTTTTTCCGGCAGGTTCAAGAATTGGAAAAGCAAAGTTGCTCGGTGTTTCAGCGGTAAGTCTGGTCCTGGAGATAAAAATGCCTAGTGTTCTGGTGGTAGACGATGATCCGGACATGCTGAAGTACACGCAAGTCTTGTTGGAAACCGAGCAATACGACGTGAGTACCGCTTCCACCGGCATCGAAGCGTTGCAGTTCGTGCGGCAGGGGAACCGGCCGGACATAGTCCTGCTGGATGTGATGATGCCCGGATTGGACGGCTTGGAGACGCTGGAGCGTCTGCGCGAGGTTCTGCCGGAAATCAAAGTCATCATGCTGTCGTGCCTGACCGACACCCACAAAGTGGTCCAGGCCATGCGACTGGGCGCTTTGGATTATCTGGCGAAACCCCTGGATGAAACGGAACTCGGCGATACCCTGAGACGCTGCATCGAAAACGGCACGGCCGAAGAGCAGCGCGAACTGGTCGAAGAATTGGGAGGAGGCACCTTCTTCCTTAGCGCCTCCCAAAGTATGCGCGCCATCCGCGAGCAGATCGGTTCCATCGCCGGGGTAAACGTGCCGGTCTTGATGCTGGGAGAAAGCGGCACAGGGAAAGAAGTGATCGCCCTGATGATCCACAAGCTCTCTTCCCGCTCCCATCGCAAATTCTTGAAGGTCAATTGCGCCGCGATTCCGGAAGATTTGCTGGAAAGCGAACTGTTTGGCTACGAAGCCGGGGCGTTTACCGGCGCGAACACTTCCAAACCGGGCAAGTTCGAACTTTGCGACCACGGCACCATCCTGTTGGACGAAATCGGGGAAATGCCGACACGGCTGCAAGCCAAGCTGCTGCAGGTGTTACAGGAGCAGAAGTACTTCCGCCTGGGAAGCCGCTCGCCCGTTTCCGTGGACGTCCGCATTCTGGCGGCGACCAATGTGAACGTCGATCAGGCGATCAAGGAAGGCAAGCTGCGCCTGGACCTGTACTATCGCTTGAATGCTTTTTCCGTCACCCTTCCGCCGTTGCGGGAGCGGAAAGAAGAAATTGCCCCGCTGTTACGGCACCACATGGCCCGGCTCGCGCAAGCTTACAAGCGCTCCCCACAGCCTCTCAGCGAGCGCCTGCTACGGGCCTGCATGCAACATTCCTGGCCCGGAAACGTTCGTGAATTGCATAACTTCGCCAAGCGGTACCTCGTTCTCGGCAATGAAGACCAGATGATCGCGGAACTGCGCGCAAACAACAGCGCAGCCGACCAGATGGTCCTTATGGCTCGCGCCAACGGCAACAGCAACGATTTAAAGAAGATGGTGCGAAATATCAAAGGAGAGGCCGAGGCGGAGGCCATTGCCCGGGCGCTCGAGCAGACCAACTGGAACCGCAAGGCGGCGGCCGAGTTGCTGAATATCAGCTACAAAGCCCTGGTTTACAAATCACGTCAGTACGGCATCTTACCGCCCCGGTTCCCGGCGGCGGGCGAGACGGGTCGCGAAGCAGAGCAGACCCCCGGCGTACGCCGGGCGCGGGCAGCGTCGGGCTTTACATCGTAATCCTACTAGCACCAGCGAGGCAGTATACAACGTTTCCCGTTCCCCGTTTGCAGCGGGCCACGCTAGAAGTGAGCATCTTACAAGCTGGAAAAACTAGTGTAGTGTGTCAGGAATAAGAACATTGCAGTCGAACTCCGCGAAGTAGCCCATGGCGTGAGCCATGGGTTTGCGGCGGGAAATCCCAAGAGCCCGCAAAGCGGGCGAAAGAAGCTCGACGATTCTGTCGCCCCCTTCGCGGGCTCGCGGTCCTGGCTGCCTTTATACCCACGGCTCACGCCGTGGGCTACTATCTGCCGCCGCCTTCGGCGGCTAATTCAAAACTACCCATCTGTTTGACGCACTACACTAGAAACCAGTGGCTGGAGCGCCTGCGGCCGAGCTGAAGCTGACGGCTGGATGGCATCTTGCCTCTTTGTCTTTGTCATCTGAGAGCAGCACAGGCGATCCCGGAAACACGGGTATTTTGCGCGCAGTTTCGACTTTAGCCCGTTCAAGTCCAATAGTACCGTTACCTCGGTTACAGGTAGGGTGGGACTTCCCCCTCGCTTTTGCGCCCATACGGATTCATCTTATGGGGCAGAGGTCAGGGCGCGTGCGGATTGCACTTTGTCTGATGTTCGCGCTGGTGACGGCTAGAGTTGGGGCCGCGCCGGTTCCGGGAACCGGGGCCGCGGCGGCCAACGTTGTCCAGGTGGTTCCGCCTCGCAGCGCGGAGGACGAGCAACGCGCGCTATTGAAACTGGTCAATCTTACCCGCAGCCAGTCTGGTCTGCCGGCTCTCGCGTGGGACGAAAAGCTGGCCGCGGCGGCCCGCGAACACGCGGAAACCATGGCCGAGCAGGGAACCCTATCGCATCAATTCGCCGGCGAGGCCGCGTTGCTGGAGAGGCTGACGGCACACCGGGTACGGCTCGATCGCGCCAGCGAGAACGTGGTTTACGACGTTACCGTAGAGGGAGCGCACGAAAACTTCATGAGTTCTACGCCCCATCGAGCGAACCTGCTGGATCCGGGGTTCGATAGCATCGGCATTGGCGTGGTGGAAGCTGGCGGACTGCTTTACATTGTGGAGGACTTCTCCCACCGCGTGGCGGACGTAAGCGACGAGCAGGCGGCCAGAATAGTGGCCGACAGCTTCGATGTCCAGAGACGCAAGGCCAGAGCGGGGAACCTGTCGCTTATCTACGATCAGCGTTTACAGCAGATCGCGCAGGCTATGGCCGAAAGCGAAACCCCGAATGGCGCCCCCGGTTTGGCCCTTCCCGGGGCCCGTTTTGCCGCTTCCTATGCCACCCTCGACCCGGCGAAGATACCGCCGGCCGTGGCGCACTTGACCGCCCTCCACGGCGTTACGCACATTGGCGTCGGCGTCCATTATGCCCGCACCCCGAAATACCCTGCCGGACTCTATTGGGTCACCGTCGTTCTCTTCCACACTCCCGAGGTAAAGTCGGCGCAAATGCGCTGATAAGAGCAGTCAGCACTCAGCCCGGCGAATATTTCGGGGATTTGGTAATTGGGTAATTTCGTAATTTGGTAATTGAAAGGACAGGCCACTGCGTTTGCAAACAAGCACACTGCAGATCCCTCGCTGCGTTTGATGACAAGGCCAGCATGACACCCCAATTACAAAATTACGCAGTTTAGGCGCGCTGGGTTTGGCTAGTGTAGGGCGTCAGAAATAAGAACATTGCAGGCGAACCCCGCGAAGCGGGGGGAAGATGATAGCCCATGGCGTGAGCCATGGGTTTGCGGCGGGAAATCCCAGGAGCCCGTAACGCGGGCGAAAGGGGCTCAACCGATTCTGTCGCCCCCTTCGAGGGCTCGCGGTCCTCGGTGCCTTTACACCCACGGCTTACGCCGTGGGCTACTATCTGCCGCCGCCTTGGGCGGCTAACTCAAAACTGCCCATCTGTTTGACGCACTACACTAGATACCTAGTGCTGACCGCTGATTGCTTAACTGTGCGCGCGCCGTGCCTGTTCGGGAAGCAGGAGAGACGTTAAAACCATTTCGAGAATAGCCTTCACGTCTTCGATGCTATAGCCGGACTCGACTCCCTTTCGGCGAGCCAAGAGCTCGTCTCGCAACATACCCTCACAGATTCCCATGAGCGCCGACCGCACCGCTTGCGGAGGAAAATCGAACCGCAACTCGCCCCGCTGGCGCATTTCCGCCAGCATGACATCCAGCTTGCGCATGAAATCAATGAAGCTGCCGGTCATAAGCACCGCATGGCCCTGCTTGCGAATGCGGCGGGATTCGAACAGCATCAACTCCTTCAGCTCGGGATCACGGTTCAGACCCGCTAACACGTGATCCACCAGCAGGCGCAACCGCTGCACCGGCGGCGCGGTATCGACGATGGCTTCGAACAAATTGCCCATCTGCCGCCAGCCGAGTTCGAAAATGGCTTCCAGCAATCCGTCTTTGCTGCCAAAGTGTTTCACCAATTGCGATTCGCTGGTACTGGCGGCCCGAGCAATCATGATCGTGCTGGTATTCTCATATCCGCGCTGGGCGAAAAGGTGTTTGGCGGCTTGTAGAATTCTGTCTCGTGAGGACGTGCTTTCCTTGTCTTGCATGGTCTTACCCACCTGTTAAATTCCGCTTCCGGCACAAAAGGAATAAGCTGGTGGAGTCGCTCCTTCCAGTATCTTAAACTATCCCGCAAGATAAGCGGGGAAAACGATGGCCGGCCACCCGAGCTGAGCTGCTTCTCCGGCCACTGCTCAGGAAGTTCGAGGCAACAGCCAGGGCCACAGAAGACCGAACGCGGAAAATCCCGCCCGCTAGCCCAAGACCTTTATTGCGCCTCTGCTTTGAGGGTGTCGATTATGCGAAACAGCTCAGAACGATCCACAACTTCCACAAAAGGCTGGGAGTTGCGGCCATTGGTGACTACGTAGATGGTCGGAGTGTGATTGATACCGATACGTGTTCCCAGATCCTTGTCGGCGTTTACTTCACCGGTTAACTTACCGCGGGGATCGACGGCGAAGGGGAGAGTAGTGCTATGCTCTTGGGCAAACCGCTCGGCCGTAGCGCGCAGATTCTCTTTGGTGATTTCCGCCTGGTGTTGGAATACATAGTCGCGGAACTCAGCCCCCAATTTGCTGGACTTGCGGTCAAAGTACCGCCCCAGCACAGCGGCGTCGAACGACCACGGGTGCATAGCCAAGGGAAAATCATGACGCACGAGCGGAATCTTATAGGTGTGCGCGGCCTGCTCCAGCAATTGGCTGGCGCGCGCGCAGTCGGGACACTGCAAGTCTTCAAAGACGACAATCGCCAGCTTGGCTCCCACGGGAGGTTTCAGAACCGAGCTGCTCTGGGCATGAGCCCGCAGGGACAAACCCACCGCGCCTGCAATCGCAAGCGGCAATAATACGGCCAATAACCAGAGTCGACGCCGATTCATAGATACCAATTCCCGAGAGGACCAACCCAAGGAGAAAGTCACTGACCAGAGTAGCCCAATTATAACAGAAACCGAACCCTGCTCACATTTCCCAAGACTGAACGTCTATTAAGATGGAAGAGGAACGGCCGCTGCACACGAGGCGAAGCACGATGCCGGCCGAGGTTTTGACGGCGACCATTGGCGGGGTTCCCCGTGGAGTTAGGCTGGGAAAGGAAAGCCGTCTTACCGTTCTGGGACCCATGGCAGCACCGATCGCGTCGCGGGTCGACGACTCATGGCTGATTCGCAATGCCCAACGCGGCGATGTCGCCGCGTTCGAGGAATTGGTGCGCCAGTATGACCGCCCGGTGCTGCGCCTGGCGCTGCACCTGACGGGCTCGGAAGCCGACGCGCAGGACATCTACCAGGAAGCCTTCTTGAAGGCCTACCGCAATCTGGGCGGTTTCCGGTTTGAGTGCTCTTTCTATACCTGGCTCTACCGCATCGTCACCAATCTTTGCCTGGACTATCTGCGCAAGCGGCGGTCGCGCAAAGAGGACGGTCCGGCGGCGGTGACGCCGGAAGGGGAAGAGATCGATGTGCTCCACCAAGTCATGGACGAACGCGCGGGGGCCAACCCGGAACGGGATCTGCTGCGGCGCGAACTCGGCCAGCGGATTCAGGATTCCCTGGAGCTGTTGTCCCCGCGCGAGCGTCTGGTTTTCGAGTTACGGCACTACCATGGTTTACGGTTGCGCACCGTCGGCGAGCTTTTAAGCACCAGCGAGGAAACCGCCAAGAATACTTTGTTCCGTGCTACCCGAAAAATGCGGGCGGCGCTGGCGGATTTGAAGGAGTCACAAGTCACAAGTCACAAGTCACAAGTAACAAGTAACAAGTTAAACACGGAGAAGTCATGCATTTACAGGGCGTAAGGGAACTGCCGATTCTTACTTGTAACTTGTGACTTGGTACATGTTACTCGTTTTGCTCGTTACGAAATGGAACGGGAAATTATGAATTGTGATTGGGTCAAGGCAAACGTCACCTTGTACGTCTACGACGAACTGGCGGACGATGCCCGTCTCCAGCTGGAGGAGCACGTGGAATACTGCCCGCAGTGCGCCACAGAATTGCAGGCGATGCGCGACTATCAGACCGCGCTTTTGGCCGCCGCCCCGTCGGAACCGACCACCGCACTGTTGGCGGCCTGCCGCATGCGTTTGTTCGATTCCCTAAGCACCTCTACCTGGCAGCGCCGCTGGTGGGAGTGGGTGCTGTGGCGTCCTCTGCGGCTGGCACCCACGGCCGCGGCCATATTGTTTTTGGCCGGCTTTGGCGCGGGAATCGCGGCCACCTATCCCATTGCCACCTGGCGGGGAGCGCGGATGGTTGCCAACTCGGCTCCGATCCGGCTCTTGCCCCAGTCCATGCAGACCGGGTTGGGCGCGGCCCCAGGCTCGTCTTCGCAGGCAGTGGAGGCATCGCTGGCCGGCGTACGCGGGGTCACGCGGCAGCCTGGCTCCCCCCAGGTCAACGTTCACTTCGACGCCATTGTTCCGCAGACCATAACCGGCTTGCCGGACGAGCCGCGCATCCGGCAGTTGCTGGTATTCGCCACGCGGAACTTCGCCGATTCCGGTGTCCGGGCGGATTCCATCAATCTACTGGCGCCCCAGTCGCAAGACGAACACATCCGCCACCTGCTGATTTACACGGTGCAGCACGATGGCAACCCGGAGGTGCGGCTTAAGGCCCTGTCCGCGTTGGGAAGATACGTCAAAGGCGACCGGCAGGTTCGCGACGCCGTGCTGCAGGCAGCGGTGGATGACCGCAACTCCGGGGTACGCAAGCAGGCCGTGCAGTTGCTGGGGCCGGTGCGCGCCGATGCCAGCGTGCGGCAGGTGCTGGAGTATCTTGCCCACGACGAGCAGGACGTCGGGCTGCGCAACCTGTCCCGCTCGTTGCTGGCGACCATGCCGCAGATCGATTGAGTTCTGCGGGAGAACAGGTAATGCACCGCGAACTGACGAAATGGACGGTGGTGGTCCTGCTGGCAGCCGGGGTTGGCTGGGGGCAGGCAAGGTCCGCGCCGGACCCGGCCAAAACCTTGCCGCATCCCGGGGATGCCTATCTCGGCATCGAGCCGCGGGATATATCGCCGGATCGCATTAGCGAGCTGAAGCTGAAGGACGCGCACGGCGTGGAAGTATCCATGGTCGATCAGGACGGACCGGCCGCCAGGGCGGGAGTGAAAGAACACGATGTGGTGCTGACTTTCGAAGGGAGCCAGGTAGAAAACGCGCAGGAGTTGCGTCAGCGGCTTCACGAGACGCCCGCAGGCCGCACCGTGGTTCTGGGCATCAGCCGCAACGGCCAGGGAATCACGCTCAGCGTTCCGCTCGCCAGCCGCCGGCAGATGCTGGCGGCCTCCGGGCCTAATCACCTGGTGCACGTACCGGAGATTCATATGCCCCCGCTAGAGTTCGATTTCCCCCAATTCGCCATCTTGTGGTTCTGGCAAAAGTACGGCCTGGTGGTGGAAGACCTGACCCCCCAACTGGGCGAATTTTTTGGGGTCCGCAATGGGGAAGGGGTGCTAATACGCTGGGTGGAAAAGGGCAGCGCAGCCGAGGCGGCGGGAATCAAGGCCGGAGATGTGGTGGTCAAGGTGAATAGCCAGCCGATCGCCTGTGGGGCCGACTGGCATCATGCAATTGGCGGACTGCATGACGATGCCGTGAGCTTGGGCATCGTACGCAACCGGCGTGAGCAGACGGTCTCGTTAAAGCCTCTGGAACGCAAGACTTCAACCCTTTTCGAGTTTCCAGTCCCCCAACAGCCTGCCGGAGAAGTGTAGAGACCCAGAGCGTCGTTTACTCGTTACCCGTTTTCCGTCCCCCGTTTTCCGTCCCCAAACAGCCCGAATCTGACAACCGCGCATAACCTTGGCCCAGACGAAATAAACAGCAGATACTTCGCTTCGCTCAGCATGACCCCGATTTGGTAGTCGTGCCCTGAGACAAAGGGACTTTTTCCGCAGCCTGTGCAACCCAGAGTACCCTCCCAATCACCAGCCCACTGATTGGGCGCAAAATTGCAAGTAAAAAGTTGGCGGATTGACGGCAAAGCCACTTGACTTCATTAGCGGCAAAGTTAAAATACCGCACATTCCGCTATTGCCGCCGCTTAGGAGCGGGGGCGGGCCGAATGGTATGAGTTCAAAGCCGCCAACAAGCAAACCTGCGATGACTCCGCCCCAGAAGCCTGCTGGGGGAAACTGCAAGCACCCGCGCGTTCAGATCGTGTCGCGCCACGAAGATTCCGAGTTCGTGGAATGTGTCGAATGTGGCGAGGTCTTTGAATCCAGCGAGTTCAAAGACATGGCGATCGAGGAACATCTTCCTTTGGAAGAAGCCTGAAACCGATTATGCCAAGCGCCCCGTGGCGGTAATGCCGCGGGAAGGGCCGAGTTGTGTGTGTCCGCCAACTGGCCCGGCAATCACTGCACGAATCGCGGGGCAGTGACCTACGTAATTATTTCCACAGACGAAAATTGTTCCAAGCCTTACATCCTTTGCTACGGTGAAGAATCAATTCTGCGCGCTGGGCGCAGCGGCTGAGACACAACATCGGGTGATCGGGCGATCTGAAAAGTTGGCTTGGCGGTTCAGATCCACATCGTGAGGGGCGCAAGGGCAATGGCAACAACCGACGTGGTGCTGGTGGTAGACGACTCCATGCTCATCCGGCACACCATCCGCCGCTACCTGGAGGAGCGCGGATTTCGCGTCGAATCCGCTGCCAACGGCAGGGAAGCGCTGGAGGTCCTCACCCGCGGTCTCCCCACGCTGATCGTTACCGATCTGCAGATGCCGCAGATGACCGGCAGCGAACTGATAACCGAACTGAAGGCACGACCGGAAACGGCCGCCATTCCCATCGTAGTAGTTGCAGCCCGCAGCAGCATGCGGGACGGCCAGGCGGAAACCCGGGCGCAGTTCGTGATCTGCAAGGATATCGATATCGACGAGCAACTGGACAGAGCGCTCAGCGTTCTTTACGACAACCACTTGTCCGGATCTTGCAGCGCTTCGGCCACGTCGCTCAGAAAAGCGGCGGCGCGCGCACCATCCACCACGCGATGATCGGACGATAACGTCAGCGTCACCATTGGCCGAATCCCCGGCTTGCCCTCCACCGGAACTACGCGCTCGGCGATGCGCGCCACCGCCAGAATCGCCGCTTGCGGCGGACTGATGATGGCGCTGAAGGCATCGACCCCATACATGCCCAGATTGCTCAGGGTGAAGGTTGCGCCGCTGATGTCGGACGGATGCAGGCGTCCCGCGCGGGCGCGCTCGGTCAATTCGTTTCGCCGGACCGCTATTGCCCCCACGTCCATGCTGGCGGCCTGGTGGATCGCCGGGGCCACCACCGCATCCTGGACGGCAATCGCGACGGCGATATTCACCTCGGGATTGGACCGGATCCCTTGCCCGGTCCAGGAAGCATTCAGCCGCGGGTGTTTAAGAAGCACGCGGGACACCAGGGCAACCAGCAGATCCGTGTGCGTGGGGCGGATGCCTTTTGTCTTCTCGATGGCCGGCAGCAAGCGGTCGCGGGCGGCGATCAGCGCCCCCGCATCGACCTCCCGCACCAGGAAGAAATGCGGTACCGAGGTCCAGCTCTGGGCCGTTCGTTCCGCCATGAGCCGGGCAATGGCACTGGGCGTTTCGATCTCGAGTTGGGCTGGCGCAATCTCAGTCTTGGCCTGCACCAGCGCCAGAATGTCGGTACCGAGGATTTCGCCCCCGGGTCCCGACCCGTGCACCCGGGCGAGATCGACGCCATGCTCTTTGGCCAGGCGGCGCGCCTTAGGAGAAATCTTCAGCGCCGCTCCCGCCGGCTGGGGAGTTGCCACCGCTACCGGCGCTTGAGCGACGGGGCCGCTGGGAATCGGTCTGGCGCTCTCCGTGGGGGCCCCGCCGGCGGGTGGAGCTTCGCCAGGGCGGACCAGCCAGGCAATGGTGTGTCCCACGGGAATGACGTCGCCCGGTTGGGCGTTGATGCCCGCGAGGATGCCATCGCCGGGAGCTTCCACCTCCATTACGGCTTTATCGGTTTCGATCTCCAGCAGAGGCTCACCCTTGGCCACGTTCTCGCCTTCTTTCTTAAGCCAAGAGACGAGCTTGCCGCTTTCCTGCGCCATCTCGAGCGCGGGCATAACAATGCTGATTGCCATAGTCTTTTAAACCCTAAAACCTACCACAGAGGCACAGAGAGGATTTGGGATTTGGGAATCCGGATTTCGAATTCTAAACCAGGTCTATCAAGTAAATGGACTAAACAGGCTGCGAAAAAAGTCACGGTTGGTTGAGATCTTTACCCGCGGGGGCTAAAGCCCAATCTATTTTCAATTGATTTGCGGCACGACTAAAGTCGTGCCCTTCCGAAACTGACTTTTTCCACAGTCTGTAAAGCCCAAATGCTGAAAGCCTCAAGTCCCAAGCTCTTCTCTGTGACGCTCTGTCTCTGTGGCAGGGGTTCAGCCTTTCCCGCAGAGTTCCCGCGCTGCCGCGAACACCGCTTGCTCGGTGGGGACGGTCAAGTCTTCCAGCGGCGGCGAGAACGGAATGGGGACATGCATGGCTCCCATGCGTTTTACCGGCGCCTCCAAGTGGTAGAAAGCGCCTTCGGCAATGACCGAAGCAATTTCGGCGGTGACCCCATAGCGGCCATAGCCTTCGTCGATGACGATTACGTGCGACGTTTTGGCGGCCGATGCGATCAGCGTCCGCTCGTCCAGCGGCCAGGTGGTCCGCGGGTCAATGACCTCGGCGCCGATGCCGACGCCGGCCAGCAAATCGGCCGCGCCCAGCGCAACCTGGACCATGCTGCTGGTGGCAACCAGGGTGATGTCGTTTCCGGAGCGTTTGATATCCGCAACCCCAAAGGGAATGGTGTATTCCTCAAGCGGCACCGGACCTTTGAGTTTGCCGTACATCAACTTGTCTTCGAAAAAGACCACCGGATTATCGTCCCGGATGGCAGTCTTCAGAAGCCCTTTAGCGTCGTAGGGCGTCGAGGGCACCACCACCTTAAGCCCGGGAATATGGCTGAACCAGGCATGCAACGATTGCGAATGCTGGGCGGCGGAACGGCGGGTCGCACCCAGCGTCGTCCGCATCACCATGGGGACTTTCCAGTGTCCGCCGGACATGTAGTGGATCTTGGCGGCCTGGTTCACCATCTGGTCCATGGTCAAGGTGGCGAAATCACCGAACATGATGTCCACGATCGGGCGCAGCCCGGTCATGGCGGCCCCCACCGCGAGGCCGGTAAAGCCAGGTTCAGAAATCGGGGTGTCGACGATGCGTTCCTTGCCGAACTCATCCACCAAACCGGACAGAACCTTGAAAGGCGTGCCGGCTTCCGCCACATCTTCGCCCAGCAGGAATACGCGGGAATCGCGGCGCATCTCTTCTGCGATCGCCTCGCGAATCGCTTCTCCAAAGGTCAGTTCGCGCGTGCTGGCTTCAGGCATAGATATCTTTCTCCACTTGATCCGGGCCAGGATAGGGCGCGGCGATGGCAAATTCCACGGCCGCCTGCATTTCGGCGTCGACCTCGGCTTCGATCTGCTGCAGCGTATTGGCGTCGGCCAAGTTTCGTTCGATCAACCAGGCGGCGTGCCGCTTAATGGGATCGCGCTCGGCCATCCAGCGCTGCTCCTCCTGCTTGGCACGGTAATACTCCCGGTTGATGTCGCCCACGTGATGGCCGCGGTAGCGGTAGGTATTGCACAACAGGAAAGCGGGACCGCCACCGTTACGGGCGCTATCAACCAATCGCCTGGCCGCTTGATAAACGGCGCGCAGGTCCTGCCCGTCCACGCTTTCGGCGCGCATGCCCACCGCGGCCGGCCGGGCCAGGAGATCGCCGGCCAGACATTCCGAAGTGTGGGTGTACTCGCTGTATAGATTGTTTTCGCAAAGATAGATAACGGGCAATTGCCAGAGCTGGGCCAAGTTCATCACTTCATACAACAATCCCTGGGCGACCGCTCCGTCGCCGAAAAAACAGACGCAGACGCGGCCGTTTCCCAGGCGCTTGGCGGAAAACGCCGCTCCGGTCGCGATACCCGCGCTTCCGCCTACGATGGCGTTGGCGCCCAGGTTGCCGGTGGCTGGATCGGCAATGTGCATCGATCCGCCCTTGCCCTTGCAATACCCGGCTTCTTTGCCCAGCAGTTCGGCGAACATCAGCCGCGGCGAAGCTCCTTTTGCCAGACAATGCCCGTGGCCGCGATGGGTACTGGTGATGTAGTCGTCGGGCCGAAGCGCCGAGCAGACGCCAACCGCGACCGCTTCCTCGCCGATATAGAGGTGCGCCAGGCCCGGCATCAGCGCCCGGGTGTAAAGTTCGTTTACGTGTTCTTCGAACCGGCGGATGGCCACCATCCCCCGGTACATGTCGACCCACTGTTTGGTGGTTACTGCGGATTCAGTTTGCAGCGCGGGACCCGTCATCTTTTGCCACTCCTGATGGCTGCGAGTTCTCAGTTCCCAGTTCTCGGTTCTCAGTTCGCAACTACCTACTTTCTTGCTTGGGACTGGACTTATTGGCCTGCCTGGCGAGCTCTGTGAGGGAGAGCGTACCTGCGGGGCAGAGTCATCGGTATCGTGAACCTTTCGGTGAAGGCCTGTCAACCGCAAGATAGCCCGTTTTTTGTCAAAGTGACGGTTTGCGAGGCTGGATGGACGGGAGCGCGGTCAGCTTCCGTAGGGCGGACCATGCGTCCAGAAAAACACCTCTGGCTTCTTACAACGCGGTTTCGGGGGACCTAGCCGACTTATCGGGAGTAATTTCCTCGAAGCCCGTTTCTGGACAACTTTTTTTGCCCACCATCCGGGCATGATAGGCAAATCTATGGAGGCCAGCCTTTTCAGGTTGAATAAAAGCAAAGCGCAAACTGCCCAACTCTTCTGCGGTTGCCGTGCTCCGCCAGGTGCACCAGCATTTCAGCGGTCAGGCCTTTGGTCTTCTTTCCACCTTTGATGGAAACGCAAGGCCAAATGCCAAGCACGATGTAGTATTGGAGTTGTAGCTTGGGTACTGGGAAGCCAGCATGACTATTTGATATTGCGAATTGTTGCGCCGAGAAGCGCCATATGAGTCGATCGCTTGTCACGCCAACATAATCCGTAGCGAAAGGTTTTGCGCTTTTCCCGTTGCTCCCCGGGGGCGATCATGGCTCACGTCCAGGCCGATTTCATCACAGCCAGGGACCTACTTGCATCTCGTGGTATATCTGCCATGGGTTGTGTGGCGGATGGCCGCCAGGCTGCTGTGGCGGCGGCCGAGGCAGCCGGCTTCCCGTGCGTAATGAAGCTCATCTCTCCGGAGGTAATTCACAAGAGCGATGCCGGTGTTGTGATCCTCGACATTGCGGACGCCGTGAGCGCCGGGAACAGTTACGACATGATCCTCGCCAACGGGCGGCGAGCGGGCGCGCAGCACATCGACGGCGTCCTCGTCCAGCAGCAGGCACGGCCAGGGTTCGAGGTGTTGGTGGGGGCGCGCCAAGATCCAATCTTCGGCCCTATGACGGTGATCGGGTACGGCGGCCGGTACGTAGAATTGTTCAAGCAGGTCGCAACCGGTGTCGGCGTCCTCAACCAGGAAGACGTGGAGCGCATGCTCGGCGAGACCGTAGTGGGGCGCATTGTCAGCGGCTTCCGTGGTCCGGCCCTCGACAAAGAGGCGCTCATCGACCTCGCGATGCGGGTGTCCCGGCTCATGGTGGCGAGACCGGACGTTGTTGAACTGGATCTAAATCCGGTCATTCTCTACCCGCGTGGTTACGCCATCGTAGATGCGCGAGTGATCCTGGGCGAACCCGCTCAGCGCCCCTGCGCCGAGGATCTATGCGAGACACGCTTGAAGAGTCTGCAAGCGATTTTCAACCCGAGCAGTGTCGCGGTGGTTGGGGCTTCGGGCCCCGGCTCGATCGGGGGAAACATTCTGGAGGCGTCGCGCCGCGTGCCACGCCTCTATCCCATCAATCCTAAGCGCGACACCCTCCTCGGCCTGAAATGCTACCCCGATTTCCAAGCGATCGGGGGCCCGGTTGATGTCGGGGTGTTCGCCGTCAGCCCGGAAGCCACGATCAATAGTTTCCGCCAGTTTTGCGAGGCTGGCGGCAAGGGGGCCATCATCGTGAGCGATGGGTTCGCCGAGATCGGGCGTAGCGATCTTGAGGAGAGACTCCACGCCATTTCCGAGCAGCATGGGGTGGCGTACCTCGGGCCGAACGGCTTGGGGGTATTGGACAATTTTTCCGGCCTCAATACGCTGTTCTTCCCGCCGGAGCGTTTGACGCTCAATCGGAACCCTGGCGCCATCGGCGTTATCTCCCAGAGCGGCGGCATCGGGACCGAGCTGCTCGAGATGGGGGCCGCCGACAATCTCGCTATCGGCAAGTGGGTCTCTTGCGGCAATGCCAGCGGGATCTCCATCTCGGAGCTTCTCGCGCACATGGGCGAGGACGCCCGGATCCGTGTCGTGGCCATCTACCTGGAAGGATTGCGGAATGGCCTCCAGTTCATGGAGGTCGCGCGCCGGGTCGCCGCGCGGAAGCCAGTTCTCATCATTAAGGGCGGGATGGCAGGAGGCGCGGGCGCCGCGCTCTCGCACACGGCATCGCTTGCCGGGTCCTTCGAGGCGTTCCGGGCTGCGTGTCGGCAGGCTGGCCTCTACCTGTTCGAGGAACTCACGGAGGATCCGAAAATCCTCCTCAACGTGCTCTCGATCCTCACCGGCCACGAACCCGTCCGGGGCAACCGGGTCGCCGTCGTGTCGCTGGCTGGTGGCCCGGGGGTGCTCCTAGCGGATCAGCTCACCTTCCAGGGGATGGAACTCGCGAAGTTTTCGGACGCCACGCAAGCCCAGCTTACGCGCTTGCTCGAAAGCAAAATCCGGGCGGCGAGCGACGCGGAGAAGCCGCGCATCGTGGCGCGGGTGGTCGCGAACCCCCTCGATCTCTTCGGGGACGCGGACGATGATCGTCTCTGCACGGCGCTGAATATCCTGAATGACGATTCGAATACTGACATTATCGTACTGAGCCTGCACTTCCAAGCTCCCAGGCTGACCGAGGACATTGGCAAACGTTTGGTCGCACTGATACCGAGGATGCGCAAACCTCTCATTATTTCTATGCGCAGCCACGCGAAGCAAGCCACGCGCGAGTACCTGGCACAGCACGGCCTGCGCACCTACACCGTGCCCATGGTGAAACCGCTGGTCATTGCCCTCGACATCTGGAAGCGCTACGACCTGGACTTCAGGGCGTAGGACCTAAAGGAATATCCGGCGTTCAAGGCTGGGAGGGCACAAAGGAACCGCAAGAGTACCTCGATCACAGGCAATCTGGAACTTACGGAGTGCTAAGCGGTCCCGAAGCCGAAACTCCTTCTGCCGTAAGCTTGCCGCCGGGATTTTCACCATCGAAAAAGTCCAGGGACTAGCCCCGGGGGCGTCGCTCCGGCCAATCCCATCCATCAGGAGCCGCGGGGTTGTCTTAAGCAAAATTAAAAGTCAGTCGAAGCTGACGATTTCTACCCAGTTCGAACCCCTGCCCGTCGGGTATTTTTGCAATAAACTGAGCGAACCATTTTCGCGGATCGCATAGACGGAAATCGTATCCGACAGCTCACCAGCCACAACCATGAACTTGCCCCAAGGATCGATGGCGAACCCTCGCGGCTGTCTCTCTGTTGGGGTGGTTGAAAGATAAGTGAGCTCGCCAGTGGCGCGGTCGGCGCGAAAAGCGGTGATCGTGCTGTCCGTGCGCTCTGTGGCATAGAGAAACGTTCCGTTCGGCGTGAGATGCAAGTCGGCGGCCCAGATATCGTTTGCCACATCGCGCGTTGCTTTGCCATGCCCGGTTTGCAGACGGGGCGCGCCGGCCACAAGTTTGCTGTCCGGCGGCAACGCCTTCACCGCGCAGGCAGGGGTGAGCAGGCCGGTGTCCTGGTCGAGCGCTAGAGCGGTGAGCGTCGCAGTCAACTCGCACAGTAAATACGCAAACTTGTTGTCAGCCGAGAAGATCAGATGGCGCGGACCGGTCCCGGTCTTCATTGGTACGACCGGCGGCGCGTTTGGTATCAGCTTGCCCGTCTTGGCATCGAAGCAGAACTGCAAAATCTGATCGCTGCCGAGGTGCTGCACAAAAACGAAGCGATTGGTTCCATCGATGACGATAGAGTGCGGTTTGCTCGCGGTGTGGACCACCTCCAACGGCTCGGAAATCGTTCCGTCCTCGCCAATGCGGCCGATTGTAACCAGGTTGCCACCATAGCTAGCGCCGAAGAGGAATCGCCCGGTTTTGTCGGTAGAAAGATAAACGACGTTTTCGGGAAGCCGCGCCTGCGAGAGCTGCCGCAGAGCGCCTGTGTTTTGGTCGATGGCATAGCTGACCGCCGAGTAGGGTTGGGTGCGGATGGAGGCGAACAGATAGCGCTTGTCCGGGCTGACTGTCATCGGCATCACGAGCTTGCCGGCCTGAACTCGTGCTCCCGGCGTGAGCGTCCCATCGGTTGCCAGCCTATACGTTCCAATGTCACCGTCCTCGGCGTTTGAAACGTAAACATAAGTATTCCTGTGCGCTCTGCCCGTCAAGGTCGCGAGCGCCGAGAGGGCGGCACTCATCGCTATCGTGGTCAATGCTTCCATGTAGTCCTCCGCTTTACGATATAACGGAACGTGGGCTGGGATCGTTAAAAGCCATCACGGCTACAAGAGTTACTGATTCTTGGTTGCATGTCGATCGTCACTTCACGCTTCGCATCTTCAGGCAAACATAGCGATACAGCGCTAGCGTACTTCATCGAAACTAAGCGGCTTCCTAGTCATGCTGAAGGAAAACAGTGCTCCCAGAATAAGCAAGCCGCCCGCCAGGAAGAAGGCGCTGTCAAAACTGCCGGTAGTCTTAACAATATAGCCGGTCAGGATAGGCGCCAGCAGCCCAAAACTGTTGCCGCCAAGAATTTGAATTCCGAGTGCCGTACCCGCCATTTCCGGATCCCATACGAGGTCGTTGCACATTGCAATATTCAACGTCAGGGCACTCGATATAAACGTTAACGAAAGGGAGATTAGCCCTAAAACGACGTATTCATTACTCACTGCATTGGTCAGCAAAACAACGGCGGAAAGTAAAATAAACGTGATCAAAAGCGCTCGCCGCTTACCTTGCTTCACCGCCTCCGGAGTCAAAATGCTGTCGCTTAATTTCCCTACCGCAATTCCCAGGATCGTAGACACCATGTAGGGGACTGCGGTGAACCAACTGGCTTTCATCAACTGCATATGGCGGGCCTGAACCAGATAGGAGGGCAACCAGGTAAGAAAAAGAACTACGGTGTAGGCGCAACAGCCTTGCGTCAAAAACAGGCCCCACATGGTCATTCGGCTGACTAGCTGCGGAATGGCGCTGCGGCTCCCTTGCGCGGAATTCTTAGCCGGCTTGGCCCCCGCCCCCGCCAGAAGATACTCGCGCTCCTCGTTTGGCAGCCACGAACATTCGGAGGGCAGCCGGAAATTTTTCAGCCACAAGAATACCCACACGAGGCCAATGGCACCGGTGATCACGAAGGAAATACGCCATCCGACCCGGAGAACCAACCAGGCGACGAAAGGAGCGGATATGGCCGGCCCAGCGAAAGTCCCGGAGTTGAAGATGGCCGTGGCCAGCCCCCACTCACTCGACGGGAACCATTGCCGGACAACCTTGCCGGAAGTCGGGAAAGATGCCGCCTCGCCGATCCCCAGTGTTAGCCGGGCAGCAAGCATGCTGGCAAAGCCCGTTGCGGCGCCGGTCAGCATTCCCGCGATGGACCACAACGACATGGAAATGGCGTTGACCTTGCGCGTTCCAATTCGATCCGACAGCCAACCCCAAGGCACCAGAAAGACGCAATACGTCCAGATGTATGCCGAAAAGATCCAACCCATGACCGCGGGGCTCCACTGAAAGTGCCGCGCAATCACCGGCGCCGCCACAGAAAGATTGATACGGTCCATGTAGTTGATGAACATGTTGAAAAACAAAAATATGGCAATGAACCGCCGCTTACCTGTCCATAACGAGCCTAACTTGCCGCTCGGCCGAGCTGCAGATCCGTTGGTGCTCATGGATGAATTCCTTTCGGTCCTGGGGAGCCGGAATTTCCTTTTTGAAATCGAAAACGGCAGCATTGTACGCCTCTGCGACATTGCGGGATATTTTTAACTGCAGTGCCACCGGTTCACCGCAGCAAGCCCAAAACGGAACCGCCCGGTCAGGCACTGGTGCAAAGATGTACCGGCCCGAAGGGAAGACGACCTGGTTCAAGATCCGGAACCGCACCTACAGGCAGTGGACAGAAATCGGGAGAAATCGGGAGATGCCCGATTTCTCCCGATTTCCCGAGAAAACTCGCTAATGTCCGGGAATTTTGAGTCGCCGATGGCGCGGCATTTAACGACGGCAAAGGCGTTCCTCGGTCCTGATCCGCGCAGCTCTCGATCGGTTCCCGGATTGGCTCCACTTGCCCACAATCGCCACCGGAGCTTCCAACTTCCCAGAAGCGGACTTCCGGCCCGCGTCATTGGTGAGATGGGCTGTAGCTGTTGAAAAACTCGGCTGGAGCGGGTAGCCGAAGAAGCTGGCTTTTTTGCAGAGCCTTGGTTTATACAGCAAATAGCGCTGTCCTAAGGCAGTTGTATCGTGCGGCGGGAACGCCTTCGATTCGAAGGGCAACGGAATTACTTCTGTAGTATGTGAAGTACACTGGAAAAGAGAAGCAAAGAACAAATTGGGCCTTCCTCCCAAGGCAACTCCAGGCGAAACTTAAATGGCCGCCTATTCGGGCGGCCAGGCATTAGTTAGCACGCTTGCCCGGGTTCTAAGGGTTGGCTTCGGAAAGCAAACATAAGCGGACACCCGGTTGGGCGCTGCACTTTCCAGACCTTTGGTTAAATGGGCGGCGATGGTGGCCGGATGGGAGAGGGGAGTAGCTGCAATGGAATCTATAACCACAACCACCGTGGAGAACTTGGCGGGAGCAATTCCAAGAGCAAGATGGTGGCGAGTATTCCGGTCACCATTATTCTCTTCCTCGTTGCTTATATGGACCGGGTGAACATCGGTTTCGCAATAGCGGGAGGCATGAATAAGGAACTGGGTCTTACGGCCACCGGTTCCGGGTTAGCGGCGGGCGTTTTCTACTGGGGATATCTCCTACTTCAGGTTCCGGCCGGACATTTTGCCGAACACCGTAGCGCAAAGAGATTCATTGCTTGGACGATCCTCGGGTGGGGCGGCATCTCGTTGCTGTCCGGTTTTGTCCAGAGCGCGTGGCAGTTGTACGCCCTGCGTTTTCTGCTCGGAGTTGCCGAAGGCGGTGTGGGAACCTCTATTCTTGTCCTGATCAGCAAATGGTTTCCGCAGAAAGAACAAGGCCGCGCCTACGCGGCGTTCCACATCTCGTTGCCTCTGGCGGCAGCCTTGACTAACCCGATCTCCGGCTGGGTCGTCGAGCGCTGGGGCTGGCGGGGACTCTTTTATTTCGAAGGCATAGCTTCGTTGGGGCTCATTTTTGTCTGGTGGCCACTGATGAGCGACACGCCGGAAGATGCAAAGTGGCTCTCCAAAGCGGAAAAAGAAGACCTGCTGAAGACTATAGCTGAGGACAGGGCGAACGCAGACGCAAAACTGAAAGCCCAGGGGCGGACGAAATGGTCGTATGGCGAGTTGCTACGGAATCGAAGTCTCTGGATACTGGTGTTGGTTTATCTGTGTTATAACTCGGGAAGTTTAGGGTATCTGATTTGGCTCCCGACCCTACTAAAGAACCTAACCAAGATGAGCCTGACGCGCGTAGGCTGGCTCAGCGCCCTGCCGCTGGTAGCAGGGGTGGCAGGCGTCTACGGGCTAGGGGTTTTGTCGGACAGGAAAGGCAATCGCCGTCTGTGGGCGGCTAACGCATTGTGGGGCTTTAGTCTCGCCTATTGGATGTCCACGCTGTTCCCGGTGAAGATCTGGATCGCCTATGGGCTGATCGTGGTGGCGGGGTTCTTTGCCAAGTCGATCCAGGGACCATTCTGGCCGATGCCTTCCCTGGTTTTTCCGCCCGGAGTGTCCGGCGGAGCCAGAGGAATTATTAACGGCGTCGCGAACCTGGGTGGTTTTGTGGGCCCTGTGCTGCTTGGGTGGTTTACGACCAGAACCGGGAGCATGAACTCGGGCATTTTCGGCCTCGCCATGATCCTGATCATCGGTGGGGCTATATCGATGCTGATGCCCAAGGTGTGTGCCGGATACAAGTATCAGGAAGAAGCAAAAGCCGCAGGCAAGGCCTAAAGAAGTGTGGATGGGCAAATGGTTTTGGACCACAACATGTCTAGCATTCGTCTGCGGCGGGTTTGGGAATCGGGTGGAGGCGCGAGATGCCGAACAGTAAACCGGTAATCGTTAACGAGCAATTGGGTGAGAATGGACCGAAGCCGCGTTCGAGGCATCTCGGAAACGTGCTCCCCCACCAATCCAGCCTGGTTTCCTCGAAGTTAGCTTCTGGGAAGTCAGCCGCGGTCCGCCGCAGCAGCTCGGTGCAAACCGCAGTCAAGTTGACGATAAACTGCTTTTCTCTAGGGCGCCGAAGGCCTTTCGACCATGGCTCGGCACGTTAGAGATAAGCCCATTTTCTCGTCAACTTCAAAACAGTTTGCAACTTGTAGCGGTTTGAGTTACCGATTCGACAGAGCCTATAAGAATTGAAGGCTGAAGAGAGATTACATATTTCTTCTCAAGGTATCAACCATGGAACAAAATCACTATGAGCGCGCAAGACAGATGAACCGTGCTGGGGGGGAGTGCCTCGAAAAAGGCGATTTTGAAGGCGCTATAGAGAATTTCTCCAAGGCTTTGGAGTTCCTGCCTGAAGACCAGCTCGAATCGAAAGCAAGGCTGCATAATAACAAAGGCCATGTCCAAGTCCGCCTCAAGAGATACGACGATGCTTTGTCTTCGTTTAAACAGGCTGCGGAGGCGTACGATAAGCTGGGAAATCAGGTCCTGCTGGGCGAGCAATTTGGCAACATCGGTTCGGTTTACAGAGATACGGAACAATGGGAGGCCGCGCTGGAGAATTACTCAAAGAGTCTAGCTATTTTCACAAAGATCGGCCATAAGAAAGGGGTAGCGGACCAGTGCAGCAACGTTGGATACGCACACTTTCGACAGGGCCAAGTCGAAAGCGCCTTTCGGTTCTTCCAGAAGGCGAAGATCTTGTATGACGAGGTTGGTGAGGATAAGAAGTCACAGCTCTGTGACCACAACCTGCAAGCCGTCAAATCTTATTTAGAGAAATGAACGTATTATGAAAGGTCTGGAACTCTGCGAAAGCTACTTTTGGGAAGAAGGCCTGCCTGCGTTGGAACGGGCATGCAACGGACTCGTGGATCGAATGGCAGCAGGCTTGGTGGGCGACGGCTCCGATTGCTACGGCTATGATGATGAGATCTCTCGCGACCACGACTGGGGACCGGGCTTTTGCATTTGGTTGACTAAGGGCGATTACGAGGCATTCAGCACTAAGATCCAAGATGTCTATACGAGGTTACCATGCACATATAAAGGATATGGCCCCAGAACGGCCAGCCAGTGGGGGGATAATAGAGTGGGGGTATCGGAAGTGGGCGCATTCTACAGTCAATTTGTTGGCGGGTATCAGCCGCCGCGCAATTACGATGAATGGTTGATTTTGCCCGAGAGTGCCCTGGCGGCGGCTACCAACGGCAAGGTCTTCCGGGACCCTCTGGGAAACTTCACCCAGATAAGGTGCAGCCTGCTCGGGTTTTATCCGGAGGATGTGCGACTAAAGAAAATCGCCTCCCGCTGCATGAGTATTGGGCAAGCAGGACAATACAACTTTCCGCGTTGTGTAAAGCGCGGGGAGTTCTATGCCGCGCAGTATTCGGAGACCAAGTTCTGTGCCGACGCCATGTCTTTGGTCTTCCTTCTGAATAGGACCTACTCGCCTTATTATAAGTGGATTCACCGCGCGGTCCGCGACTTACCTACCTTGGGCAGGTATACGTATGAAAGTATTTCGAGCCTTCTCATAGACCGCGACTGTTTGGCGAAAGCAAAACAAATAGAGGCCATATCACACACGTTGATCCAGGAACTTAGAAGGCAAGGGTTGACGGATCATCAAAGCGACTTCCTGCCGGACCACGGACCTGTTATTCAGCAGGGCATCCAGGATAAACTGCTGCGCGAACGCAGTGTCTTTGTTGGGTAAACCACACTGGGGAAGTACTATGCCTGAGAAAAAGCGGTTAATTGAAAGAATTGTGGACGAAAAGTCGGCCTCGCAAAGATGTGAAGTGGACAAGCGAGTTCTTTGAAGACACGGCTGTTTACGACAGCTGCAGTCTGGTTGCCGCGTTCGGCGGGTTTACATAGCAGGGCCAGATCCACGGTGTCTGTGCGCTGCGACCCGCGCGGCCACAGGGGCCACGATATAAACCGCGCCTGAAGATGGTCTTCCACTCCGCCACGGCAAAGCCGGCGTCAAGGTTTCCGGTTTCAGCTTCCTGCTGCACACGCCAGCTACAATGGATTGTGCCCAATCTCCATTACAGAGTGGGCTGTCAGCAACCCGCGACAGAGGCGCAGATTCGGTTTTCGAGTTCAAAAAGAAAATTCCAAATAAGGGAGTGTGCGATGACACGAATTGAAGCAGCGGAGGCGGAACAGCTGGCGGCGGTAGCTACCGCGGCACTGATAGCAGCGGGGGCGCGGACTGCGCCGAAAACGCGGGGAGTAGACTCGTTGCGAACGTTAATTCTCGTCGGCGAAGATCTTGGGGTACTGGCAGAGGCGATGGAAGCCAAAGGGGATGGGAAGATCAAACGGCATTCCAACTTTTCGCGTGACGCTAGTAACGTTCGGGCCTCGGCTGCGGTTGTGCTTTTTGGTGTTACCGGGGAACCGAAGAAGCCTGAGCAGCCGTTAAATTGCGGCGCTTGTGGCTACGGCGGATGCGATGCTTTCATAGCCGCGGGCAAAAACGAGAGATTGGACTTTCGCGGCCCGCTGTGCATTTATCAACTTATCGATCTCGGTATTGCGCTTGGGGTTGCAGCCAAGATCTCGGCGGAACAGTGCATCGACAGTCGGATTATGTACACGATTGGCGCGGCCGCTCGAGAGGCAGGATATCTCAAAGAGTGTGACGTGGTGATGGGCTTGCCGCTATCCGTCACCGGGAAGAACCCCTTTTTCGACCGGCAGCAAGCAGTTCGATAAGGTGCTGAATGCGACGGAGGAAGAGGGCCGACCACGGTTCGGCACGTTAGCGATAAGCCCGTTCTTCGTCCAAGTGACCGGGATTCCTCAGAGTTTGACTGGGCCGTCCAATTTCCGATTGGCTTGTTCGGGATTTCGCACTATAACTGGCAGACTCCGACAGCCACCGCCTCTTCGCCGGTGTGAAGATGCGCCGGCCCGGGCATACAGGCAACCATGTGTTATATTGGCGCAGTTCCACCTACATGCCTGGGGCGGCACGCCGCAGGCACTCGCCACGAAGAGGATGGGGAAGACTGCATGGATACACAGAAGAAGCACGCTATCGGCTGGATTGGCTGTGGTCGTATGGGCTACGCCATGGCGGAGCGCCTAGCTAAAGCGGGCTGCAATTTGGCCGTCTGGAACCGCACCAAGTCGAAGGCCGAGCCGCTGGCGGCCGCGGGAGCCAAGATCGTGAACTCCCCGGCGGACCTGGCGGGATGCGACATAGTCTTCAGTATCGTGGCCGCCTCGGATGATTTCAAAGAGGTGACCATCGGCGCCAAGGGTCTCATCTCCGGCGGAAAAGCGCCCCGGATTGTGGTGGACTGCACCTCGGTCTCCATGGATGCTTCGGCGGCGGTCCGGCAGCAGCTGGCGAGCATGGGCAGCAAGTTCCTGGCGTGCCCGGTCAGCGGCAACGCCAAAGTCATCAAGGCGGGCAAGCTAAGCGCCGTCGCTTCCGGTCCCAAGGACGCTTTTGAAGAAGCCGAGCCTTACATCAGTTTGTTCGCCCAAAGAGGCGTCAGCTACGTGGGAGACGGAGAACGGGCGCGAATCGCCAAGATCTGCCACAACGTCATGCTGGGCGTAGTGGCACAGAACATGGCGGAGATCGTCATTCTGGCGGAGAAAGCCGGCCTGCCGCGTCATGCCTTCCTGGCCTTCATGAACAACAGCGTGATGGGCTCAATCTTCACCACCTACAAAGGTCCGGCGTTCGTCAATCTGGACTTCACGCCGACCTTTACCCCGACGCTGCTGCGCAAGGACCTGGACCTGGGGCTGGAGCTGGGCAAAAAACTCGACGTTCCCATGCCTACCAGTACGGCCGCCCGCGACGTTTTGCAGGCACACATGGGACACGCCACGCTGAAGGGCGGGGGCTATATCGATAAAGACTTCGCCACACTGCTTGAGTTCCAGGCGCACTGCTCGGGCATCGAGATCAAGCCAGAAAACGTCGAAGTGTGGGATGGGCTGTCGCCGAAGAGGTAACGGCTGAACGCGCCACGCAATTGGGTCGGACCAGGGGCTAACCGGGGGATGGGGTGCCCGCCGCCTCGGGGGTTGGTCAAGCCGGGCGCTTTGGGGTTGGCACCCGGGCAATCTTTCTGTGGAAAAGTCAAACAGCAGGAGATCCGGATGGCGAAACGTACCACGGCATTGACGGTTGTACTGTGCTTGGCGTTCATCGGTCTGGCGCAGGCGCAGAATGTGAAGATTGGCTTCATTAACTCGATGACCGGCTCGGAAGCTCCGGTCGGCGAGAACCTGACCAATGGCGTCACGTTAGCCTTGGAGGATCTGGCAAAGAAGGGCATCAAGGTCGACATAATCAAAGAAGACGACACTGGCAAGCCGCAAGTTTCCATGAGCGCCATGGAAAAGCTGGCGACGCGTGACAAGGTCGCGGGCGTGGTTGGCCCCTATACCGCTCAATGCGGCTACGCCATCGCACGGGTGGCGGAGAAGTACAAGATTCCGCTAATGGTCCCGGTGGCGGCCAAGGATGAGATCACGCAGCAGGGGCTGAAGTGGGTCTTCCGGCCTGGCGCCACCAGCTACGACTACGCGGAGATCGTGATCGATATGGCCAGCCAGCTCGGCAAGCCCAAGACGATGGCCATCATCAACGAGAATACGGATTTCGGTATCTCCGTGGGACGCGGCGCCAAGGAAGTGGCCAAGAAGAAGGGGATCGAGGTGGTTTTCGAGGAATCCTACTTCAAGGGCTCCCCGGATTATCGGGCCACGCTAGCCAAGATTAAAGCCAAGAACCCGGACCTAGTTTTCATGGTTTCCTACGTGGCCGATGCCATCCTGCTGATGCGCCAGTCGCGCGAGGTCGGATTGCAGCCCAAGGCATTTCTGGGGGCCGGCGCGGGATTCTCTGTAGCCCAGTTCGCAAAGGAAAAAGACATTTCCAACTACGTCTTCTCCAGTACTCAATGGACGCCCGACGCGAAGTGGCCGGGCGCCGGCGATTTCGGCAAGCGATACGAGGCCAAGTTCGGCAAGCAGCCGACCTACCACGCGGCGGCCGCCTATACGGCCATGATGATCATGGCTGAAACCGCGGTGAAGGTGGGCGGCAACCGGGACAAGATCAGAGAAGCGCTGCGGGCGGGCCAGTGGAGCGGCATCTGGGGCGACATAAAGTTCGCCGACTATGAGAACTACACCAACCAGAACAAGCACCAGATGCTGGTGGAGCAGGTGCAGAACGGCAGGCACGAAACCGTGTATCCTCCGCAGCAGGCCGCCAAGAATCCGGTGTTCCCGTTCCCGGGGTGGAAATAACCTTTCCGGTTTTATCTTTCCTCGCATAGCGTACCCGGGAGGGCCTTGCCAGGATGACTGTTTTTCTTCAGGCCGTACTCAGCGGGATGTTGATCGGAGGCGTCTACGCCCTGATCGGCATCGGCATGAGCATCATCTTCGGGGTGATGAGGATTATCAACTTTGCCCACGGCGATATCCTCATGCTCGGCATGTACCTGTCGTACTACCTGTTCACTCTGGCCGGTGTCGACCCCTTCGTGTCGGTGCTGATCGTCCTTCCGCTGATGTTCGTCTTCGGGACGCTGCTACAGCAGGTTTTCATCAACCGCATTCTGAATGCCCTGCCGCAGAACCAGCTCCTGCTGACCATCGGGCTGGGGCTCATCATGAGCAACGCCGTGATGCTGGCCTTCACCTCCGACTACAAGATCCTCACTACGTCTTATTCCTCGGGCAGCGTCACCCTGAGCGGGGTTTCCGTGTCGGAGCCCCTGTTCATCTCCTTCCTGGTGACCGCGGCCCTTACTGCCCTGCTCTACTGCTTCCTGACGAGGACGGATACGGGCCAGGCGATCAGGGCCACGGCGCAGGATTCACAGGCAGCGCAGTTGATGGGGATCAACGTCAGGCGGATGTCGCGCATCGCCTTCGGGCTGGGCGCAGCGCTGGCCGCCACCGCCGGCGCGCTCATCTCGCCGACCTACTACATCTATCCGCAGGTCGGCAGCATCTTCACGCTCAAAGCTTTTGTCATTACCGTGATGGGCGGGATGGGAAGCGTGGTGGGGGCCACACTAGGCGGCCTCATCATAGGGATCACCGAGTCGGTCAGCTCGGTCTGCATCTCTTCCACATGGAAGGACGTGGTGGTGTTCGTCGTCTTCCTGCTCGTGCTGCTGTTCAAACCCGCGGGGCTTTTGGGCAAGTCCAGAATGTAGAGTGTGGCAGCCAAGTATGGTCAACCGAAATGATACCGACCCAATCGGACCGCTTTCGGCGCAGCAACCGCTACCGTCGCAGGAGGCTCAGCCTTCGCCTCCGCCCAGGCGACGTGAAGGCCTGCTGGGGATCCGCCGTCTGTTGCACGCCTCCCTGCTGCTGATCAGCCTCGTGGTGCTGTTTCTTTTTCCGCGCTTCGTGGAGAGTCCGTATGCCCTCCACATCATGATTCTGCTGCTTCTCAACACGATCATGGGAACAAGCTGGAACATCCTGGGCGGTTACACGGGCCAGTACTCGATCGGACATGCGGCTTATTTCGGCGTGGGCGCCTACGTGACCATGGTACTGATGCAATCGCGGCAGATTCCGCCCTGGGTTGGAGTGTGGCCCGGAGTGGCGCTGGTGATCGTGATCGCGCTGGTAATCGGCTCCATCTGCTTCCGCTTGCGCGGGCCTTATTTCGTCCTGGCCTCCATCGGCGTGGCGGAGATCATGCGCCTTTCGGCCATGAACCTCAACCAACTGACCAACGGAGCCGAGGGCATTCTCGCGACTGAGGTCCCGGCTTTGACGATCGGCGGAAAGTTAATCACCGACTTCAACAGCAAGACACCCTTTTACTACGCCAGCCTAGTGCTGACGATTGTGACCATCCTGATAGCCTTCCTGGTAATGCGGTCGAAGCTGGGTTACTGTTTCCAAGCGATTCGCGAAGACCAGGACGCGGCGCATTCCCTGGGCATCAATCCCACGTTCTACAAGAATGTTGCCCTGATTATCTCGGCGATTTTTACCGGCATCGCCGGAGGCTTTTACGCCGTGTACATCGGTTTTGTCGATCCGAACACGGTGATGTCCCTGGACATTTCGGTGCAGATCGTGCTGACCTGCATCATCGGCGGCATCGGTACACTGTATGGTCCGCTGATTGGGTCTATCGTAATCGTGCCTATCGCGGAAGCCCTGCGGAGTAATTTCTTCGCCGACGTGATCTTCCAGACCGGGCTCGTCTCGCAGGACTCAGGCGTGGGCGTGTTCCTCAAGGAGAACCTGGCCCACGCTCATGCTCTGATCTACGGAATCCTGGTCGTTGTGGTGATCATGTTCATGCCTGAGGGCGTGATCGGCTTTCAGAGGAAGCTGTTGCGCAAGCGGCCAGCTTAGCTCGTTCCGTCTGCCAGCACGCGGCAGCGAGCGCAAGTGGAGGTTGCCTCGGAGAAGCAGCGCGAAAAGGAGACCCGCTGATGGCCATTCTGGAGCTCAAGAACGTCAGCAAATCGTTTGGCGGCCTGGTCGCCAACTCCGACGTTTCCTTCGACGTTGAGCAAGGCATGATCGTGGGACTCATCGGGCCGAACGGCGCGGGAAAGACAACGCTGTTCAACTGCATCACCGGCTACTATCCGCCGACCCGAGGCGAGATCGTTCTCAGCGGACGGCGGATCAACGGACTGCAACCGGACAAGATTTGCAAGCTCGGCATGGCCAGAACCTGGCAAAAGGTGCGGCCGCTAACCAATCTCACGGTGTTGGAAAACGTGATGATCGGGGCCATGTGCCACACCAACTCAGTGAAGGTTGCCCGCGAACGGGCCCGGCAACAGCTTCACCTGGTGAAGATGGAGGAGCGTTCCGACTTTCGCGCCGGCGGGCTGCCTATCGGCGAGCGCAAGAAGCTGGAAATGGCGCGTGTGCTGGCAACCGGCCCGAAGCTGCTGCTGCTGGATGAAGTTATGGGTGGACTGAATCCGGCGGAAAGCGACGACATCATTCAGCGGATCCTGGGGATCAAGCAAAGCGGCATTACGCAGGTGGTCATCGAGCACGATATGAAGGCCATTATGCGGATCTCCGACCGGGTGGTGGTGCTCAACTCCGGAGAGAAGCTGGCCGAGGGAACTCCGGCGGAGGTGGTGAGCAATCAACTGGTGATCGACGCTTACCTCGGCAAGCCCATGTCGGATACGTACTATGTCTGACGGAAATAATGGCCCACCGAACGGCAGGGCCTTGCTGAAGATCGAAGGGCTGAACTTCAGCTACGGCGACTTCAAGGTTCTCTGGGACCTCAGCCTGGAGGTACACGAGGGCGAAATCGTCACCGTGGTGGGCTCCAACGGCGCCGGCAAATCCACCGTGCTGAAGAACATCTCCCGCCTGGTGAGACCGGACTCCGGCTCTATCCTCTTCCAGGATGTCGACCTGAAGCGCCTGGAATCGCACGAGGTGGCGGCCCGTGGCATTATCCAGGTGCCGGAGGGCCGACGCATCTTCCCGGAGCTGACGGTGCTGGAGAACCTGCGAATGGGTTCCTACTTGAAAAGTGTCCGCCAGGACCGGGAGGCGAACCTGGAGCGGGTCTTCGCTCTCTTCCCGCGGCTCAAGGAACGGCAGAATCAGCTGGGAGGAACCATGTCCGGCGGCGAGCAGCAGATGCTGGCCATCGCTCGAGGACTGATGGCCAATCCTCGCCTTCTGCTCCTGGACGAGCCCTCTCTAGGCCTCTCGCCAATGCTGGTGGACAGCATTTTCCAGACAATCGCCACCGTCAACCAGCACGGCGTAACCATTCTGCTGGTGGAGCAGAACGTCTACCAGGCCCTGCATATCGCCAACCGCGCCTACGTGCTGGCCAACGGCTGCGTGGTGATGACCGGCACGGGCAAGCAACTGCTCGCCGATCAGCACGTGCGAAAAGCGTTCCTGGGAATGTAGCAACCCCAGGTTTCCCAGTTTCAAGGTTTCAAAGTGAAGGTTTTACGTAGGCCAGCCGCCCCCAGTACTTCGTTCGAGTCCCAGAAGCTCTGATTAACCGGCCAATATTCTGAGTCCTCCCGGGTGGTCAATGGGAAGCGCCAGTCCTAAGCGGTCTGCAGATCGAAAATCCGCCTTTCTACCCGATGCTGACAGCTATGGGCTTCTCCAACCTGCCTAATTTTTCGCTCATGTCTGGAATCACCTGCTGCGATGTTGTGGTCTCACGCGAGTCCTACCGCTGGTCGGCTTTTCCATGAACTGGTCCACGTCGAACAGTATCGCTAGCTTGGAATCCCCCGTTACGCAGAGCTTTGTGTTCGCGGGTTCCTCACGGGCGGTGCACGTGATGGCATTCCGCTGGAGATAAACGCCCATTCTCTTGGAGACCGGTTTCGGCAATATCCTGGCCGACCGTTTTCGGTTGAAGCGGAGGTTCAGCGCCGGGTGACAGAGAAATTGATGTAATGATGGTAGACGAGATCAAAGGGCGCTGCTGGGCCGGAAAACTGCCCTTCGCTACGCGAAGGGAGAGCCAAACCGGTCACTTGAACGAAAGTGGCGGCCCTATTACGCGCCTAAGCTGAAGAAGCGACGCGCTGTTTGCGAAGCTCAGGGAGGTCTTCCAACAGCATGTCAGCTGGCCGGTGGAGTACGTGATTGAGAAAATCAATCCGATTCTGCGCGGTTGGATGAACTACTTTCGGGTCGGCCAATCGAGGGTCTGTTTCCGGATGGTCAAACAGTGGGTGGCGCGGAAGGTTAGGCAGCATCTGATGCGTGCCCGGGGACGCAAAGGCTATGGCTGGAAGCGATGGAGTAGCGCTTGGCTCTATGAGCAGCTGGGGTTGTTCGACGACTACCGGCTTGTTCCCTGGTCGGCGCGAAAGTCGCCCCTGCCCGATTGGCCACATAAACCTTGCCATGAAGCAAACAGGTGCGCCCAGTGCGGGAAATCTGCACGCTGGGTGCGATGTGCTACGGATTACCTGCGTGGCATGGCGAACTTGACAGATGTGCGTCGGGCGTCATATCGTGCGTCATACCGTACAAATGTGACTATGGTCTCACATTCCTCTATCGCGCCACGGCGGATACCGCAACAGAAGCGCGGTAAGCGTCGCGTGGATGGTTTTCTGCGCGCCGCGGCATCGGTGATTGCTGAAATGGGATACGAGCGGGCGACCATGAGCGCAATTGCCCAACGCTCGCATTCATCAGTTGGGTCGCTCTATCAGTTTTTCCCAAACAAGCTGGCCCTGGCAGAGGCGTTGCGCAATCAGTACGTCAAGAACGTTGAACAATCCTGGATAACGATTGGCCGCCAGGCAACGGATATGAGCGCTGAGGATCTCACGCGCCGGGTTGTCGAACTACAGATTGAGATCATAAAGAATCATCCTGTCCTGCTTGCGCTCCTAGACGTTCCTCCGGCTTCGCAGGCACGGCGTGAGCTAATCCGCGCGCGAATTGCCGAGGTGCTGATTTCGCACAAGCCTCGCATGTCCAGAGCCACGGCGTTGCGCATTGCCTCCGTCGTCCAGCAAGTCAGCAGAGGGTTGTTGAGCTTATACGCGCAGGCGGGCGCCGGCGAGAGGATCGCAATCATTGACGAATTCAAGTCAGTCTTGACCGGATATTTGGTACCCAAACTGAAGTCTTGAGGGCTTTGGATCCTCATCAAGCAACGCAGAATATTGAGGCGAGGCTCAGCGTCAGCGCGGAAGGAGAACCTGATTGAGCACCACGCGCCGTAGCTTTTGGAGATCGGGCAGTCTTCTATTCAGTTTCCTTGGGATCCTTTTATGCGTCGGATGCGGCCAGAAAGTATTGTCAGACTCACCGGTCCGCCCTCGGGCAGTGCAAGTTGTCCGTGTGGTCCAAAAAGATGTTCCCATTTATAGCGAATGGGTGGGCACGCTGGATGGGTACGTGAATGCGCAGATCCAACCGCAGGTTACGGGGTACCTCATCAAGCAGGACTATCGCGAAGGCTCCTTTGTTCACCAAGGTGATGTGTTATTTGAAATTGATCCGCGCCCGTTTCAGGCCGTGCTTGACCAAGCCAAGGCGCAGCTCGCGCAGGCGGAGGCACAGCTCGGGGCCGCAACCCTCAATGTGAAACGTGACATCCCCGAAGCGCAGGCGCAAGCGATTCCTCAAAGCCAGTTGGACAATGACACCCAAGCGAAGCTTGCGGCAAAAGCTGCTGTCGAGGCTGGTCAGGCAGCCGTCGAGCAGGCCCAACTGAATCTGGGCTATACGAAAGTGCGTTCGCTTATCGACGGGATCGCTGGCATTGCCCAGGTTCAAGTCGGCAACCTCGTCGCTCCCTCAACAGTGCTCACGGGGGTTTCCCAAATCAATCCGATCAAAGCCTATTTTCCCATCAGCAGTGTTGAGTATCTGAGGATTGCCGGCCGGGTTGGCCCGGGCACCATGAATCTACTTTCCAGCGCAAACCCAGTCCCACTTCAGCTCATCCTGCCGAACGGCGATACCTACGGTTATAAGGGAAAAATTCTGTTTGCCAATCGACAGATAGACGCGCAAACCGGAACCATCCAGCTTGTGGGCGCTTTCCCGAATCCGGGCAACATTCTCCGGCCGGGGCAAACCGGCCGTGTCCGCGTGGTCACGGAATTGCGGAAAGGGGCACTCCTGGTGCCGCAACGCGCGGTTACGGAACTCCAGGGGAGCTACCAATCGGCAGTCCTTCAACCCGGGAACAAGATCGCCATCCGTACCGTTCAGGTGGGAGAGCAAGTGGGAAGCATGTGGATTATTAATCAGGGGCTGACGTTGGGCGAGCAGGTCGTGGCGGAGGGAACTCAATCGGTGCGAGACGGCATGGCCGTCACGCCGGAACCCTACACTGCGCCCAGCAAGGAAAACTGACCCATGGCGAAGTTCTTCATCAACCGGCCCATCGTGGCCATGGTCATTGCCATTCTGACGGTGATCGTGGGCGGGATTACTCTTTTCAGGCTGCCTGTCGCGCAATTTCCCAGCATAGTTCCGCCTGAAACCAGGATTCAGGCGACATTTGTGGGGGCCGATGGGGAGACCCTCGCCCAATCGGTCGCCACGCCGATCGAAGAGCAGATGAGCGGCGTGGACAACATGAATTACATGTGGTCGGTGAACGCCACGGGCAACGGCCAGATGAGAATGACCGTGAATTTCGCCGTCGGCACTGACCCGAACACGGACCTCATTCTCACGCAAATGCGGGAGAGCCAGGCCGCTGCGCAGTTACCATCACAGGTTGCGAACTACGGCGTTACCGTGCAGAAATCGACTTCGGCGCCGTTGATGCTTGTGGCCTTGTATTCACCTCACGGGACCTACGACGCCCAGTTTCTCGCCAACTACGCCTATATCAACCTTAACGACCCCATCACGCGCGTGCCGGGGGTTGCCCAAGTTCAGATTTTCGGCGCAGGTCAGTACGCCATGAGGATCTGGCTGGACCCTGACGCGCTGGCACGGTTAGGGATCACGGTTTCCGACGTAATCAACGCGGTCCAAGCGCAGAACACGGTCAACCCGGCCGGGCAGCTCGGGGCCGAACCGGGGCCGCCGGGCCAGGAATTCACTTACTCGGTGCTGGCGCAAGGACGGCTGGTGACCTCCGAACAGTTCGGGAACATCGTGCTCCGCGAAAATCCGGATGGCGGCGTGGTACGAATCAAAAACGTCGCGCACGTCGAACTGGGCGTGCAGTATTACTCCTTGATGGGCCGCCTCAACGGCAAGCCCAGCGCGGTGATCGCCATTTACCAGTTGCCCGGCTCGAACGCCATCGACACCGCGACAGGTGTCAAGCATCTGATTACCCAGCTCAAGAGTCGCTTTCCCAGTGATATGACGTATGCCATATCACTCGATCAGACGCTCGCGGTGACCGAAGGGATAAAGGAAATCCTGATCACCCTCCTGCTTGCTTTGGTCCTGGTCATTCTGGTGGTCTATCTTTTCCTGCAAGACTGGCGCGCTACCCTCATCCCTTTGCTGGCAGTTCCCGTTTCGCTCGTCGGAACCTTTGTGGTCTTTCCTCTGTTCGGGTTTTCCATTAACACCCTTTCGATGTTCGGCTTGGTTCTCGCCATTGGTTTGGTGGTGGACGATGCCATTGTGGTTGTCGAGGGCGTGCAACGCCACATTGAGGAAGGCTTGGCTCCCAAGGATGCGGCTCGAAAAGCCATGGAAGAGCTGTCCGGACCGGTGATCGGTATTGCCTTGGTCCTGTCGTCGGTATTCGTGCCCACCGTTTTTGTCCCCGGCATCACCGGCAGGCTCTATCAGCAATTTGCCGCGACCATCGCCATCTCCGTCCTCATCTCGGCTTTCAATGCCCTCAGCCTCAGCCCGGCACTCGCCGGGTTATTGCTGCGGCCCAAGGCCGCGCCGGACGCAGGTGCGCGCCGAGGGATACTTCGGAAATTCTTTGACCCATTCAATGCCTATTTTGCCCGCTCCACGGACGGCTTTGTCCGTTGGTCGGGGGCCGTGATTCGCAAGGGCGCACTTGTACTGGTCTTGCTTGCCGTTGCCGGCCTCGCCGGGGCTTTCTTTGGCAGCCGACTTCCGTCGAGCTTCCTTCCCGACGAGGACCAGGGGTATATCTATGTCAACATGGACCTTCCTCATGCGGCCTCGCTGCAACGTACGGATGCGGCGGCCAGAGAGGTTGAGAAAATCCTCTCCACTACACCCGGTGTCCAGTACACCACCAGCGTTATCGGCTTCAGTTTGTTGAGCTACGTCCAGACTACTTATGACGCCTTCTTCTTTGTTTACTTGAAACCCTGGAGTACCCGGCAACCGAGGGACGAGCAGTATCAGGCCATTAAGTATCGCCTAAATCAAGAGCTTAGCAGGCTTCCGCAGGGAACCACCTTCAGCTTCTCTCCGCCTGCTATTCCCGGCGTGGGAACCTCGGGCGGCTTCACCTTGGCCCTTGAGGATCGCGGTGGGCATGACGTTCCGTATCTTGCCGCCAACATTGATAAGTTTGTCTCCGCAGCCCGCAAACGCCCCGAAATAGGGAGCATCAGCTCTTCGTTCCTGCCCAGCGTGCCCCAGAAATTTATCGACGTGGATCGCGATAAGGCGCTGAAGCTCGGCGTTCCGATCGCGGATATCTATCAGACAATCCAGAGTTTCATGGGCGGATATTTTGTTAACTATTTCAACCGATTCGGGAGAGAGTGGCAGGTATACGTCGAGGGGGCGGGTGCTTACCGTACGACCGCCCGAGACCTGAGCCGTTACTACGTTCGGAACAACCACGGGCAAATGGTTCCCCTAACGGACTTGGCCAGGTTCGAGCCGCACTTGGGCCCGGAATTCATCATGCACTATAACGAATATCCGGCGGCGCAGATCAATGGTAGCGCCGCCCCGGGCTACAGCTCGGACCAGGCGACGGCGGCCCTGGAAGAAGTCTTTACGCAGACCATGCCGCACGACATGGGCTTGGATTACATGGGCATGTCCTTCCAAGAGCAGAAGGCCCGGCAGGGAGTGCCGCCCTTGGTCATCTTTGGTCTCTCGCTGCTGTTCGTCTTCCTGATCCTCGCGGCGCTCTACGAAAGCTGGTCGTTGCCGTTCAGCGTGCTGCTGAGTACCCCGGTGGCGGTCTTCGGCGCCCTGGGAGCGCTCTGGCTGCGCCGTGTTCTGCTTTCTGCCTTCCTGCCTCAGTACATGGTGCAAATCGAAAACGATGTGTACGCGCAGATCGGCTTAGTCATGCTGATCGGTCTCGCGGCCAAGAACTCGATTTTGATCGTCGCGTTTGCCAATGAGGACTATAAGCGGGGTATGTCCCTGGTCGATGCTGCACTTACTGCCGCCCGGGTCCGTCTCCGCCCGCTCCTGATGACCTCGTTCGCGTTCATCCTCGGTTGCGTGCCACTCTGGACAGCCTCGGGAGCAGGCGCAATCGCACGCCAGGTGATGGGGACGACGGTGATCGGAGGTATGGCCGCGGAGACGTTCATAGGCAGATTCTTTGTTCCGGCAATCTTCTGCGTAGTGGGGAAGATGTCGGGCGCGAAGAGACGATCTGCGCTCGCGCCATCGCCCCAATCGGAGCTACCCGAGGAGAGCGCGAAATGAGGAAACTGCAGATCTGCTGCGCCTTAATCTGCCTGTCTTTTGCAGGATGTACCGTTGGTCCAAACTATCACCGGCCGGAGGTCAACCCTCCCGATGTCTATCGCGGCCAAGTTCCAACCTCATCGCCTCAGCCACCCGCGGTATCGCTTGGCAACGAAAAATGGTGGGCGGTCTTTCAGGACCCGGTACTGCAGCAGTTGATTCGCACCGCTTTGCAACAGAACTATGATGTGCGCGTCGCCGCAACCCGCGTTCTTCAAGCGCAAGCCGCGCTTGGGATCACCCGCGCAAATCAGTTCCCCACCGCGGCGGCTGGCGTTCAGGCGTTTAGCGAAAACAATCCGAAAATTTCCAGTACGATTCCGGCTTATGAAGCGAATGCGGCAGAGGTTAATTTGTCGGTCGTCTGGAATCTGGATTTCTGGGGTAAATACCGCAGGCAGACCGAGGCCGCGCGCGACAATCTCCTGGCAACCGAGTGGGGCCGGCAGGCCGTGATCATCTCCGTGGTTTCCAGCGTAGCCGCCGATTACTTTCAGCTTCGCGAGCTGGACCTGGCACTGGAGATTTCGCGACGCACCCTGGCTTCACGACAGGATTCACTCCGCCTCACCCGCGTGCTGACCGTTAACGGTTCCGCGTCCCTGCTTGACCTGCGCCAAGCGGAAGAACTGGTCTACACGGCAGCGGCCCAAATCCCTGATTTGGAACGTCGGATTCAACAAGAAGAAAATGCCATCAGCGTCTTGCTCGGAGAGAATCCCGGACCTGTAGCTCGCGGCCTTAAGCTCACAGAGCAGCCGATCCCTCTTGCTGTACCTGCCGGGCTTCCCTCAGAGCTTCTGGATCGGCGTCCCGACATCCGTGAGGCAGAAGCCAATCTAATGGCCGCTAATGCAAACATTGGCGTTGCCAAAGCTGCCTACTTCCCTAATATTTCGCTCACCGGCACCACGGGATTCGAAAGCTACGCGCTGACCAAGCTGTTCACGGGCTCCGCCGGTCTCTGGAACACGGCGGCGTCGCTTACCCAACCCGTTTTTCAGGCCGGCGCGCTCCGTTCGGGTATGCGACTTGCCCGGGCGGAGGAAGAACAACTCTTGCTTACCTATAAGCAAACGATTATTGGCGCCTTCCAGCAGGTCTCTGACGCACTCATCGCATATCACAAGAATCGCGAATTCCGCGAGCAGCAGGAGCTACTCACCTCTGCCACAGCAGATGCTGACCGGCTTTCGAAAATCTTGTATCAGAATGGGGGGGCGAGTTACCTGCAGGTACTCACAAGCGAAACCAATTACTTCGCAGCCGAGCTCAACCTCGCCCAGGCTCAGCTTAACGAGCGCCTTGCCCTCGTTCAACTTTATAACGCTCTGGGCGGAGGTTGGCAGTAGTAAGTTACAGGCACAAGACGGTCGGATTCACCGGTCAAATCTCCGGGGGTTGGCGGATCTGGCAGGTAATCTTCGAAAATGTCGCAACAGATTTCGCAGCTCTGAAGGGCGTGTTGCCCAGGCGGTAAACGATGCTCGTGACTATACAAATTGCCGATTACCGCAGTGATGAAGTCCAGAGCCGCCGCAGTTCGACGAAGCGACCGGCATTACGCCACGATTCTTGGGGGAAACGCACCGGTCCGATTCGTTGTCCCATGGGCGTTTATGGGGACGAATCTCAAAAACCGGCGGCTAACTTCCGAGTGGCTCGTCATCCGGACACTATCAACTGGCTCGCGAGAGTCTCCCTCACACTCCCATACAATCCAATGAGAACAAGGAGGACGGGAGAAGCACTCGAATTCGCCCCGGCACCTACAATCAACAACTTACAGAGCACGGACGGTTGCACAGTGCAGCTGAAACAGCAGGAATTCGGTGGTTTGGACTACAGCAAATCGAACTCGGGCGCCAGATACCATCCTTCATCGTATCTGGACGTGCCGATAGCACAACTTCACTACTCCGCTTTCCGTAGCTCCCGCTCTCTTAACCAGGTAAAGATCACTGGCGTTACAACGAGCACGTGCAACAACGAGCTCACCATACCTCCGAGTACCGGTGCAGCTAACGGCTTCATGAATTCCGCGCCGGTTCGAGTTGACCACATCAGCGGAAGAAGTCCTGCGACGACCGTTGCCACGGTCATCACCTTCGGACGCAACCGCAGCAGGGCACCTTCCATTACGGCTGAATACAACCCCTCTCGTGTGAGTTGGCCATCAGCGGCGATGCGCCGCGCCACGGCTTCTTCGAGGTAGATGACCATGACGACGCCGGTCTGGACAGCTGTGCCAAACAAGGCGATGAAGCCGACCCATACGGCAACCGAGAAGTTGTATTCGAGGAGTTTCACAAGGAAGACGCCGCCGGTGAGAGCGAAAGGCACGGCGAGCAGAACGTGGGCGGCTTCCTTCCACGAATTGTAGGTGCGACACAGCAACATGAAGATGATCAGCAGCACGGCCGGAATCACCAACTCGAGCCGCTTTTTGGCGCTGATCTGATTCTCGAACTGGCCGCTCCATTGAACGTAGAAGCCCTGAGGCATACTGACATTCTTCGCGACGGCGCGGCTGGCTTCTTCGACGAAACCGCCCGCGTCCCGACCGCGAACATTCACCAGCACGGTGCCTCGGAGTAGCCCATTCTCGCTGCTGATCATCGACGGTCCCATCACCATTTGGATCGTCGAGATCTCCTGGAGCGGAACTTGTGTGCCGGTGGTGCCTGTCACTAGGACATTCTTGAGCTGATCAATGTCCTGACGGAAATCTCTGGCATAACGCACCCGAACCGGGAATCGCTGGCGTCCTTCGATGGTTGTTGTCAGAGTCTTGCCGCCAATTGCTGCTTCGATCACGTCCTGTGCGTCAGCGACACTAATGCTGTACCGTGCGGCTGCCTCGCGATTCACTTTGATTTCGAGATAGGGCGCACCCGTTATGCGCTCGGCGTAGAGATCGACAGCACCCGGGACTCGTCGCAACACCTGCTCGATTTCTTCCGACTTCTGTTCGATCACTTTCAGATCGGGCCCGAAGACCTTCACACCGACCTGAGTGCGAATGCCTGTGGAGAGCATGTCGATACGGTTTCGAATCGGTTGTGTCCAGATGTTCGAAACACCCGGGATGTGCAGCTTCGCATCAAGCCGCTGAATGATGCTGTCCTTGGTTGTGCCCTTTGGCCATTGGTCCTTAGGTTTGAACACAATCGTGGTCTCGGCCATATTTGTCGGTGCCGGATCCGTAGCCGTTTCCGCACGCCCGATCTTGCCGACCACCATCTCAACCGCAGGGTCGGTAGCGATGACGCGATCTTGCTGGCGCATGATCTCCGTGGCCTTCGTCAATGAGATCCGCGGATCAGTGATGGGCATGAACAACGCCGTTTCCTCGTCCAGCGGCGGCATGAACTCTGAACCAATCGTTGTCGCCGTATAAAGGGCGGCGGCGAATAAGATCACCACGACTGCAACGGTTGCAACCCGAAAGCGCAAAGCCAAGCGCAAAATGGGTTGATAAATCGCCCGGAGAACACGCATTATGGGATTGTCTTCTTCGCGATGCAGCTTGCCACGGATCAGGAACGTGCACAGCACCGGAACGAGTGTGACCGCGAGAATCGTTGAACTGGCCATCGCAAAAGTCTTCGTGAAGGCCAAGGGATGGAACATCTTGCCTTCCATACCGCTGAGCGCGAAGACGGGAACGAAGGCGAGGATGATGATGACCATCGCGAAGAAGATCGGACGTCCAACCACTTTCGCGGCGTTCAGCGTGATTTCCCAGATGTGCTCGCGGTAGTCGCCGAGTTCTTCTGCGTACTTCTCGGCCTGCCGTATAACGTTTTCTGTCATCACGATCCCGGCATCAACAAGCACACCGATTGCGATCGCGATCCCACCCAAAGACATGATGTTGGAAGAAATCCCAGCGCCGTGCATGAAGAGGAATGCCCCCAGCACGGCGAGAGGTAAGGGTATGGTCACAACGAGAATTGAACGGAAGTGCCAGAGGAACACAACGTGGGCAAGCGTTACCAGGATGATTTCTTCGATCAGAGCGTGCTTCAGGGTATCAACCGCGTGATGGATGAGTGTGCTGCGATCGTAGAACGGGACGAGCTTCACTCCCTTCGGGAGTCCCGGCTCGATCTCCTGCATCTTCTGCTTAACGGCGTTGATCACTTCGAGCGCATTCGTCCCGTACCGCGTTACAACAACGCCGCCGACAGCTTCCTTGCCGTCTTTGTCGAGCACTCCGCGACGAAACTCGGGGCCTAACTGCACACTGGCAACGTTTCGCACATAGACTGGCGTGCCGTTTGTGGCCGAGATCGGGATGTCTTCGATGTCCTTGAGCTTCCCGATGAGCCCGAGACCACGAACCATGTACTCGCTGTTGCTCACCTCGACCACTTTCGCGCCAACGTTGTTGTTGCTCCGCTCCACGGCCATGAGCACATCACGCAATGGAATGTTGTAGGCACGAAGTTTCAGGGGATCGACGTCAATCTGGTACTGTCGGATAAAACCTCCGACACTTGCGACCTCGGCAACACCTGGAACCGAATTGAGTTGATACCGGATGTACCAGTCCTGGATGGAGTGAAGGGTTCCGCTGTCATACGGGCCCTCGACGGTGTACCAGAACACCTGGCCAACGCCCGTAGCGTCGGGCCCGAGCATGGGGGTTACGCCTGCGGGAAGAAAACTGGACGCAAGGTTCAGCCTTTCAAGAACGCGCGTCCTGGCAAAGTAAACGTCAACGTTGTCTTCGAAGATCAAATTGACCATCGAAAAACCAAAAGCAGAGGAAGACCGAACTGTTCGCACGCCGGGCAAACCCTGCATGTTTACCGTCAGCGGATACGTAATCTGATCTTCGACCTCCTGGGGGCTTCGGCCCGGCCAATCGGTGAACACGATCACTTGGTTCTCGCTGAGATCCGGTATCGCATCGATCGGCGTGTGCAGCAGCGCCCAGTAGCCCCATCCGGCGAGAGCAACGTAGACCGCCAGCACCAGCCAGCGGTTGCGCATTGAGAATTCAATGATTTTGTTGATCATGATCGTTACTCCGCGTTCATCCGCGTGCGATAAGTGGCGATGACCTGCCCGCTACGCTTCGCTTCAACTGATACGTTCCACGAACCTGCCATTCCGACGTTGCCCTTGCCCATGTACATTCCCTGAACAAACGGCAACTGAAATGAGTTCCGCATTTCGGGCATCGACATGGAAGGCATCGCTGGCATAACGAGCGTCACAGTGACTTGAGCGTCAGGGATCGCCTTGCCGTTCACATCGACAAGGCTTACGTGAAACGTGTTGTCGGCCGCGCCCTTTGCAGGGTTGGGTTCGACCGTGAAACTGATCTTGGCAGTCGGTTGCGCTGATGAGGGACTCGTTGGAGGGCCAGGCTTCTCGTTATTTTTGTATTCCTTTGATCCACCGAACAAGCCTGTCATTCCGCCGGTCAGGCGGGTTTGTGAATCAATGAGGAAGTTGCCGTTGGTGACAACTTGCTCTCCAGCTTTCAGACCGCTGACGACGGGATACAGCTCTTCCGATGGTGTCCCAGCTTGTATCTCTCTCGCCTCGAAGATTCCATCGCCTTTCGCGATGTAAACGAGTTTCCGGGTACCGCTGTCGAGCACCGCGGACCGCGGTACGACGAGCGTATCGCGCTCGCCTGGCGAAACGAACGTCGCGCGTATGTACATTCCAGGCCGCAGCCGCATGGCAGGGTTGGGAACGTGCACATGGACGGGGATCGTGCGAGTTTGCGGATTGGCTGCCGGCTCAATAAAGTCGACACGGCCATGCACTACTTTGTCTGGTAGTGCGTCAGAGGTGATCTCGACCATCTGCCCTGGCCGTATCTGCGGTAATTGGAATTCGTAAACATCGGCTTTCACCCAGACCGTGCTCAGATCAGCGACGGTGAAGAGCGGATCTCCTGCATTGACGTATTGCCCGCGAGTAACCTTCCTTTCTACGACGTTGCCACCGTTTGGCGCGTAGATCGTGACGTGGAGACCTGCATTACCTGCACCCGCAGCATCAATCTGCTTCTCACTGACGCCCCATAGCTCCAGACGCCTCCGACTCGCGGCAACAAGATCATTCGAGCTTTCGATCGCATCCTTCTCCGAGGAGCCACGCATGCGATCGCGATTCTGGATTGCGAGACGGTATTCTTCGGTGGCAGAAACCAGTTCTGGACTATAAATCTCGGCAACAGCCTGACCGCGCCGGACAGTCTCGCCGGTGAACTGGATGTAGAGTTTGTCGATCCGTCCTCCCACACGCGCGGGAACGGTCGCAAGTTGCGCCTCAGGCTGCTCGACGCGGCCGACTGACTCAACGCTGGTCTTCAATCGAGCGGTCGAGACCTTTACTAACTGGACGCCAGCTGAATTAATCTCATCAGCATCGAGCTGCACAGTTGCTCCAGGTACTGTGCCCACCGATTCAGGCTCCGTTTTTTCCCGGTCCGAGGGAGCGGACATTTGTTCATGGTTCCGGATCGCAGCTCTTGCACCTTCGCCTCGGGAAAAGAACACCGTCATGAAGACCGCGGTAATCACTACACCTGCCGCAATTCCTATTAGAAGAAGCTTTTTGTCTCTGGAAATCATTACTTCACCTCCGCAACACGAGTCTTTGGCGAACCAGCTGGTATTGGAGCGCCGATTGCGCGCTCGAGTTCAGCAATGCGTGAGTCAAAATCGGCAGCAGCTTTGAAATACGAGGTCTCAACATCGAGAACCAGGTTTTGGCTATCGATCAGGTTTAGGAAGTCGGTACGGTCGTGCTCGTACGCAGCATTCGCCGACTTGAGGGCTGCTTCGGCTTGCGGACGCAGCGTGTTGCTGTACAGCTTCAAGCTCCGCTCCGCGGCACGCGCCCGAATCAGAGCCTGTTGTATTTCGAAAAATGCCGTGTTGACCTGCGCGTTATGTGCCGATCGCACGACCGACACGGCAGCTTCTGCTTCTTTGATCTCACCGTCGTGCTTGCGTTTGTCGAGCCACGGGAGGCTTACGGTGAGTTCCGCCATATAGTTGTTGCGAAACGTCGACCCGTCGGGCATGAGCATGTAGCCGCCAGCTACTGTGAAATCCGGCGTGTACGCCTTGCGAGCGAGTGCGAGTTGCGCATTGGCGACCGCGCCACCGGCGGCAATCGCTTTCAACTCAGGCCGGTTATCGAGAGCGGTTCGCTCCAATTCGGCGAGCGAAGGCAATGCGCGGGAATTTCCGTATTCCCCGATGATCTCCAGCGGAGCGCCGGGATCGCGACCCATCAGCACATTGAGTTCTGCCCGTGCGGACTCTTCCTGCTGGTCGAGCATGATCAGGTGATCGGCAAGGCGAGTCATCGCAATCTGCGCCTTCAGAACATCCTGCTGTGGCACACGGCCGACTGTGTATTTCACAGTGGCCGACTGAAGTGCCTGCTTCGACAAGTCCATTTGCTGGTTGTGGATTCGGTGCTCGTCGACGGAGCGAAGCAGATCATAGTAGGCTTTCCGGACCCTGACGCCGATCTCACGCCTCATCACTTCAACTTGGGTGTCAACTTCGGCAACCTGCCGATTGGCGACCTCAGTTCGGGCCATGCGCTTGCCGGGACCGGGAAGCGTTTGCTGATACATGAACATCTGCTGCGATTGGTTCCAGTCCCAAGGTTTCTCCAACGGCGTACCCCAGTTGCGGTACATGAGCGTCGGGTCGTCAAGCGCGCCTGCACCAGATGTCCGTGCTTTAGCGACAGCAACGCGACTCTCGATCACGCGTATCTCGGGATTGTTGGCCCTCGCCTCGCGCTCTATCTCCTCGATGCTCATGACTTGAGCGCGTGCCGACCAGGCAGCGGGCGGCATTTGCGCAAACGAAAGCGCAGGTAGAAATACGACAATTGCTATGAATGCGGTTCTCACCTTTCCTCCATGTCCTATGGCGCTGTACACGCACATGAGAGCAGACAAGTTTAGTCACAGGCACGAATGCCTGCACGAGACTTTGAGGGATGTGAGCTAGATTCTCAGGATGGAACTACAGTGCGGAGGCGAGGTGTCGAGATCCGGTATCACCACGGATTCGATAGCAGTGACGATCGTCAGTGGTTCGATCGCGAGGGGCGCACCCAATGCTAAGCCTGGTACCGGTACATCAACACTCTGCGAAGTGACAGCAGGAGAGTGGATGCAGCAGGTAGGTACGCCAGTGTTGACCGGAACCGTCTTCTGCGGGCAGCAACTGTGCGCTTGTTGCTTATTCTGGGCGGCCAGGTAACCAAGACACTGCACGGCCGGAGCGGTGGCAATGACCAGAAGCATCATCGCTGCGGCAATCCCGACTTTGGCTCTACCGGACATTTTAGTTAGTCTACGCTACTTCGAATTTGATGCGCAATGCTGTGATTTTGTGCCTGAGGGTTCCTGAGCTTACCTGGACATCCACAACACTTTCCGTAAAGTGGCAGTTTACTCCTGGGCCATTTCCGGAAACGGTTTACTCCCGGATTGTCGATCCGGAAACAATCCAACTGGCCGCCAACGGATCGGTCCTGGGAAGTCTTAGGGCTGTATCGGAAGCGCACCGGCACGAGGATATGGCCGGAGGGGGAGTGCCGTGTCGGCCGGTGCGCTTTCGATACAGCGACTTGAAGGAAGCCGCCGCGCCCCGGGGACAATGGGT
>Ga0326728_10001191_pt1 | contig 93472 bp, 86 predicted proteins | sample MB3enrmetagenome_FD_207602 | JGI IMG/M metagenome (GOLD analysis project Ga0326728, IMG submission 207602) | Lab enriched peat soil microbial communities from McLean, Ithaca, NY, United States - MB31MN | ecosystem: Environmental > Terrestrial > Soil > Wetlands > Peat | place: USA: New York... | reverse complement strand
GACCCTTGGCTAGACTATGCAGCCCTTTCAGGGCAACAGAGTCAAAAACCCCCTCAGGACTCGTGCACGGCAGACAGATACCGTCCTCTCTCGTCTTCGAGGTACTCGTTTGCGCGATGAGCCAAAAGATTGCTCGGCAATGCTCGAAATAATCAAGAAAAACCCGCTCTGAACCCGGAAGCTCTCTAAAACACTGTCTATTGGATCGGGCTTGGCATGTAGCTGGACAAATCAATGAACTACACGCAGCACTAATTTCCCGCGATTGCCGCCTCTCAATCCTTGTGCGAAAGCTTCTTTCGCCTTATCCAAGGGAAATGTCGCAGAAATGATTGGAATCAGGGTGCCAGAATCTATCAACTCTGCTATTTTGATCAGTTGATGCCAACTAGGCGTTACTATGAAGAAAACTGCACGAGCTCCAGTTTGAGCTGCTTTCTCTTGCGAAATGGGTCCCACCAGACTTATTAAAATACCGTCTGGCTTCATTACGCTCCAAGAGCGCTGCCGTGTCTCTCCGCCAATCGCATCAATCACAACATCGATATCGCTGGTCGCCTCCTCGAATAGAACTTTTTTATAATCGATCAATTCGTCTGCTCCAAGTCGACGTAAAAAATCAAAATCCTTTTCAGATGCTGTTCCAATAACATACGCACCTTTCCAGTGGGCAAGCTGCACGGTAAAAGTGCCGACTCCACCAGCAGCACCATGAATCAGGATTCGCTGGCCGGCTTTAAGATTGGCGTGGTCGAAAAGTGCCTGCCATGCAGTCAGTGACGAAAGCGGAACGGCTGCAGCTTGAGCGTAGTCGATGGTTTGAGGCTTTGGGGCCAGATCGGCAGCACGGACGGCCACATACTCTGCATCTGTTCCATCCCTGCAAAAAGAGGTCAGACCGTACACAGCATCACCGACGCGAACGTCTGCACCAGCCTCATTTTCGAGAGCTTCAACCACACCCGAGAGCTCATGTCCAGGTATGCTCGGCAATCGGTCGGCTCCATCGCAAGTCTCGTACGTTTCGTCCCAGGTAAGCTCAGTTGGTGTAATTCCAGAAGCATAGACACGAACAAGAGCATCACCAGGCTCCAAAATCGGTCGTGGCGCCTCTTCATACCTCAGTAACGAAGGCCCGCCACGAACGTGTATGCGGATTGCTTCCATTAAGTTGCTCCTTTCGTAACTATCTAATTGAATTATCAACAAGTTGAGCAATTTATAGGAACTCACTGCCAACAAAAAACGCTGTCCGAGTCACCGCGGGATCGCCTCGAATATCTTGGTGTCCATCCAAGTCTCCTTCTTGGCACCTTGTTGATTTAGTTAAGATAATGAGTGTCAAATTGGCCGGTCAAGTCCTCAGAGAGATCGGGCGCCAGCGCTATTGAATTTTATTCACTTGAGCCTGCAACCTGAACAGGCAGTAACAATTCAGCCGAACGTGCTGGCTGTATCGAGCCGTCATGGAGAAGCCGTTGCGAAGTACGAGCGAGCGGCGAAGGTTCCGCCAGCGATGTAGCTTGGTATGAGTAAAATTATTATTAAAATGTTATTTTTTTGAAACAAACAGGTTGTCTTTGATGTAAAATCTCAAAAGTTTATCTTTCCAGATTCCAGCGTAGTCTACGCCGATTCGTTCGGCTTTCACAATTTGATTTGCAGGAATTTTGATTTCACGATCTTCAATGTAGAGCTTGGAATTTTCAGAAATCGCTGATGTACTATCTATTTTTTTCGTGATTTCAAAAGCTTGACATAATTTCCCCGGGCCACTAGTCAGGTTGATGATATTGTCGGTTTTACGGTTTTGTTTCATTATTTCGATTCCTTCTAATGGTTCCAATGCGCGAATCAAGACTGCCGAGGGATAATCTTCGGTTTCAGTGACGATATTGAGACAATAATAAAAACCGTAAATCATATAGACGTACCAAAAACCGCCGGAAGAAAACATTACATGTGTACGGTTTGTCTTGCCTTTGGAAGCGTGGGACGCCAGATCGTGCGGCCCCACATAAGCCTCGGTTTCCACGATCATGCCGGAAAGCTTCTTGTCGTTGATTTTCCGTACTAAGACTTTTCCAAGTAACTCCTTGGCGACCAGCTCGGTTTTTTGGTCAAAAAATCTTTGGGTTAGTTTCGTCATACCATATGCGATGGCAAGCTTTGATATTATGCGTTTTTTATTTCATTCGCTCTACCCATCATGCGCGCCAGGCAGGCGCCTCAAAGGGATCTGCAAAGTAGTCGCACATGGCGTCGTCATGATAAATATCGTGTTCCTTTTCCAGATCTCCGGCTGCAGACGCGGTCCAGTGTCGGTCAATCGCATCCCGGATATTTTGATCTTCCATCGTCTTTCCCCTTTCTGCCCCGTGTGCGCTCGAGCGTTCGGCCTGACCAAGTCAGCGGCCGTTGAACAACGTTTTCACCCCCAACATTCATACCTCCGGGCTATTGGCAAAGTTCATCATGTAGCGAGAAGAATCCTTCGACCAGAGTCGGCTCTGCTCGCAAAATAATGTCAAGCCACCAGCAAGATCTTCCCGACACCACCCTTCTCTGCCATTGCTTGAGCCTCGGCCGCCTCACTGAGTGGCAGTTTCAGGCTAATTGGGATTACCAGCTTGCCGTCTCGCACCGCTTCGCCCATGAACTCGAGCGTTCTCCTGTCGAATTTCGAGAATACAAACACCGCCTTTACAGATAGGTACTCCGCGGCGTTCTGCGGTACCCCGACAACCGATGCAAAGACTCCTCCCGGCTTGACCTTGGCGATCAGCTTCTCGGCGGTTCTTCCGCCGACCGCATCCGCCACCGCATCGAGCGGCGGAAGATTCGCAATCGCGTCGTCGTCGGTTGCAACGACCTGATCCGCACCGACTGTCTTCGCATCGTCCATTTGCCTCTTCAAAACCCCCGCGATCACAGTCGCCCCACGTGCCTTCGCGGTGAATACCGCCGAACGCCCGACATTTCCAGCAGCACCTACGACGAGAACCGTCTGGCCCGTTTTGATTCCCGTGGCTAAGAGGAGCTGGTTGCCAGTCGTCGTCACCAGCGGCAACGCCGCCGCCTGGATCAAATCGAGACCCTTGGGAACTTTCGCCAGAATCGCAGCTTTCACGGCACAGAGTTCGGCGTAAGTATTGTCCGCCATAGCGAACACCTGGTCGCCGACAGAAAAGCCTTCCACTCCCGGCCCAATCTTGACCACAGTGCCCGCGATATCGACTCCTATGAGTCCCGGAAACTTGATGGGGTAAGAATCTTTCGTTAATCCAGCCCGTCGCTTGTAGTCGAGTGGATTCACGCTCGCGGCAGCCACCCGCACCAGGACTTCGCCCGGACCCGGAGCCGGGTCAGGGTATTCTTGGAACTTGAGTACTTCAGGACCGCCATATTGGTGGACAACAATTGCTTTCATCTTTCATCTCCGAGTGTTAACCATACTTGAGATCGGTGCTCTGTCCGACCTCGATAATATACCCGTCAGGATCGCGTATGTAGCAGCGAATCTCGCCGTACTTCTCCATCGGCTCCGTGATGAACTCGGCTCCTCGACTTTTCCATAACTCGTAGCACGCTTGGATATCCGCAACGCGGAAATTCATAAAGCTGTTGATGTGATTCGGGTCCGGAACGCTGAGCGTTACCGTCGGCTTATCCAGGGTCGGCCCGCCCCCAACGTTCAGAATCATCCAGATATTCGCGAGCTGAAGATACCCAGGCGCGTTGCCGTCGCCCAGGCTCAGGATGCGAGCGCCGAAGACCTTCTCATAGTAGTGTGCGGATCGCTCGATGTCAGCGACGGTGAGAAAATGTGCGATACTCATCCCATCGCGCGGGGGCATCTCATAGCTCTTTTGATCGACTTGTACGCTCTTCATTGACGACTCCAGTTCCGATACGCTCATGAGTTTCAGAAGCGCTTGAGCCGCGGACGTGGATGATGCGGGGTTCTGGCCAGTGATGAGACGGCCGTCAGTGATGGCAAAAGGCTCCCAGTTCGCCTTCTTCTCGAATATGGCGCCGAGCCGCAGCAGTTCATCTTCGACAAGGAACGGTACAACCTTCGTGAGGTGCACCACCTCTTCCTCGCCGTTCGTGAAACCTGTGACCTGTTTCCCTTTCACCAGCGGAGCCCCCTGGTAGGTAACGTGGCGAAGCACCCCGGGCGAATGGCACACCAATGCGATTGGCTTGCCCGAATTGTAGAAGGCCTCCAGAAGAGCGATCGACGTAGGGCTCTCCGCGAGATCCCACATCGGGCCATGCCCACCAGGATAGAAAACGGTGTCGAAGTCTTCCGCCTTCACGTCCGCAAGTTTGACCGTATTGGCGAGAGCCTTTTGCGCCGCCTGGTCCTGCTTGAAGCGCGTCATCGCAGGAGTTTGATTTTCAGGCAAATCGCTCTTTGGATCTATCGGGGGCTGCCCGCCTTTCGGTGAAGCCAGCGTCAGTTCGACACCAGCGTCTCTGAAAACGAAGTAGGGAGCGGCAAATTCCTCCAGCCAGAAACCGGTTTTGCGGCCGGTATTGCCGAGTTGGTCGTGCGACGTTAGCACCATCAAGATTTTCATGTTCGATCTCCTTTCTTACTCGCTGTGTAGATTCTGGAAATACCTTCATTTGGAGTGCCCGTTCCTTGGATCTTGCCGAGTGGCGAGGCTGTTGACATTGACCTCTGCCCTCATTTTCTCCGCTCGGTCCAACTTGCGCGCCAGGCAGGCGCCTCAAAGGGATCTGCAAAATATTGTGTTTCGTGCATCACCTTGCCGTCCCGAAACTCCATGATACTCACCGTGTAGGCCGGCTTCCCCTGGTAAGTGATTATGTACTCGGTGATCCAGAGATCTCCCCTGCCCAGCACGCGCCGAACCTGAAAACCGGACGGTTTGTCCGGGTGATGGGCGCGGAGCCCCTGGATATTCCGACGTCCACAGATGCGCTCGCCTGATTGTGGGTAGTTGAGTATGGCATCGTCGTGATAAATATCGTGTTCCTCTTCCAAATCTCCGGCTGCAGACGCGGTCCAGTGTCGGTCAATCGCATCCCGGATATTTTGATCTTCCATCGTCTTTCCCCTTTCGTCCAACGTTCATATCTCCGGGTTTTTTAAGGAGTTCGTCATGGGTCCTTTCAGGGTTGGCCCCGATGAGGACATATCCATAAATCCCGGCCTTTCGTCGCTCTCTGCTAATGGTCAACACCGTTCTCCCAGTCCACCGGCTTCACGTCCTCCATTAGCGCGAAGAATCCTTCGGCCAGAGTCGGGTGAATATAGATCGCCCCCTTCAGGAGCGTGTAGGGCTGGTTGGCGAGCATGAGTGTACTTAAGATCTGAACCAGTTCACCCGCTTCCGACGATAGAATGGACGCACCGAGGATATGATCGTTCGTCGCATCCACGACAATCTTCATAAGCCCGGCAGTCTCGTCGCGTTCGATGGCTCGCGCCACGCTGGTCATCGGAATCTTGCCGATCTTGAGCTTGTACCCTTTAGCCCTTGCTTCTTTCTCCGTCATGCCGACGCCGCCCAGTTGGGGATCGGTGAACACGCAATAAGGAACAATACGATTGTCGACGGAAAGCGTCCGGCCTTCGACCAGGTTGCCGTAAACAACCTGGAAATCGTTATAGGAGATATGGGTAAAAGCAGGCCCACCCTTTACGTCGCCCAGGGCCCAGATGCCGGGCACATTCGTCTCCAGGCGACCATTGACCTTGATAAAGCCCTTCTTGTCGGTTTCAATTCCCGCCTTATCAACCCCCAGGTCGTCGGTGTTCGGCAGGCGCCCGGTGGCAACGAGAAGGTTCGACCCGGTAACAGTGGGTAGGCCATGACTTCCTTCCATGGCAAGGATAATCGAGCCGTCCTTCTTTTCCACGGCTGTTGTACGAGTATTCAGCAGAAAGTCTACTCCCTCCGCCGCAAGAGCTTTCTGCAGCTCGTCTGCAACGTCCGGATCTTCCCGCGGGAGGATCTGTTCACTGTTGTGGATTACCGTAACCCGGCTGCCGAAGCGGCGAAACATCTGGCCAAACTCCAACCCGATGTAACCGCCCCCAAGAATAATCAAGTGGACCGGGATTTGGGTTAATTCCATAATGCTTTCGTTGGTCAAATAGTCGACCGTATCCAAGCCCGGAATGCTCGGAATAAGGGAACGAGCGCCAGTGTCGATGAAGATTTTTTCGCTCTCCAGCAAATCCTCTCCCACTTTGATCTGATGGGGGCTCACGAATCGGGCCTGTCCGCGATAGAGACGCAAGTTCGGACGCCGATCAACTTGTCTCTGCTGGCCGTCACGAAAGCTCCGGACGACTTGATCTTTCTGCATGACAATCCTGGCCAGGTCTACGCTGACTTCTCCGGATTGAACGCCCCATCGTGCGGCGTGGCGCGCATAATGAGCCACCTGCGCTCTATGGACCATGGTTTTCGTCGGCGTACACCCCGTGTTGATGCAGGTGCCGCCCAGGTGGCTTTTCTCGACCAGGGCTACAGCCCAACCGAGGTCGGCCAGTTGATGCGAAAGCGGATTCCCCGCTTGCCCCGAGCCAATGATGATGGCATCATATTTCATCTGCTCCTCCTTCCGAACACCCTCAAACGCAGCTTGCAAAGAGGTCGTCTCATGAAGATATTGAAACGGGAGACCGACCGCCGGACGCCTTCCTCGCTTGGAAAGCCTTCATCGGCCTGCGCCCACATTCATCTTCCTTCCGGGATAAAGCCGGGAACCCCGGTTTCCACCACAACATTAAACCGGCGTCGCGTTTTGATTCCTTCAGTAATCGCCTGCATGGCCTCATCAGGCAGGGTGGAGATTTCAAAGTTCTCCCTGATGTGACCGGGGTTTGTCGCAGTGGTTAGGAGTGCCGTGCCCCGCTGCACAGCCCAGGCCAACAGGACTTGAGGGGGAGTTTTGTTTACCCGCCGGGCGATAGCTGTAATAACCGGGTCGTCGATCAACCTGGGAGTCATGTTGTGCCCCAGGGGCGCAAAGGCTTGCAGCACTATGCCGTGGCTTTTGCAGTAATCAAGAAGGTCAGACTGCTGCAGATAGGGATGCGACTCGACCTGAAGCACGGCGGGCTTTATCCTGGCGGCATCGGCAACCTCCTGCAGGACTTCCAAACCGGCGTCCGACAAGCCGATGGCCTTGCACCTGCCCGCATCTACCAGGCTCTCCATGGCTTGCCAGGTATCCGGCAACGTCACCCCCTCATCATAGATAACGCTACCTTTCTCATCCCTCGGGTCCTGGTCGTCCCCGGGTTTAAAGGCATAGGGAGTGTGAATGAGATAGAGATCGGCGTAGTCGAGCCGAAGTCTTCCGAGACTCGCTTCATAGGCTGGTTTGACTCTCTCCGGACGATGATTGGTGTTCCACAGTTTTGTGGTGATGAACAGGTCCTCCCGCCCGACCTTTCCTTCTGTAAGAACCCTCCTGATCGCCTCACCAATCGCGTTTTCGTTGCGGTAACGTTCGGCACAGTCGAATTGACGGAATCCCACTTCCACCGCAGTTAATACGGCACTCTCGGTGTCGTTGAGGTCGGGAATCAGTGTGCCGAACCCGAGTGCCGGGATAAAAGAGCCATTACTGAGAAGAAGCTTCGTATCACGAAGATCATCTAAGGTCTCCATGGTTTTCCCCCACATAATTCTTAAGTACCTTTAAATATTACAGTAACCACTGCCGGCTTTGCCACAACCGACACTTTCGTTTAAACACCATCCCGGGGCTCCCGGGAATCCGATCTCTTTACCTTTCCCGTCCTTGCAGTTCTCTTGACATAATGAGCTTAGAATATATTTTATAGTTATCTCAACAACTTATTCCTGATAGGTTCTGCGGTCTGTTCATCTTCGCCCCCGGAAGCGGGCCAACAGACCTCGGGAACACTGATATCAACATCCAGAATCGGAACAAGGCCGCGTTTATGATGTTAATTAAAGGGATATTCTCATGGAGAAGCCATTTACGGGTAAGGTTGCTGTAGTCACCGGCGGTTCGAGGGGAATCGGTGCGGCGACCTCATTACTCCTCGCAAAGCGGGGGTTTCGGGTGGTCGTCAATTATCTTTCCAGTGCCCAGGAAGCAGAGGAAGTGGTGGCGGCCGTCAACGCGGCTGGTGGCGAGACCGTGGCGATTCAGGCCGATGTCACCGTACCCGGCGATGTCGCCCGCATGATGGGCGATATCGATCAGCGGTGGGGTGGCGTGGACGTGCTCGTGCACAACGCGTTGATGCCTTATGCCATCACCTCGTTCGCCGATCTGACCTGGGAACAGCTGGGCGGCAAACTGGATCGGGAGTTGCGGGCCGCATTCCTGATGACGAAAGCCGTCGTGCCGGGGATGATATCCCGCAGCTACGGTCGGTTGGTCTATCTCACCGCGTTGTCCCGTCACCCGCGCAACGGGATGATCGCACTGGGCACCGCCAAGGCGGCGTTGGACCAGTTTGTCCGGTTCATCGCGCTCGAACTGGCGCCGCACGGGATCACCGCGAACCTCGTCGCACCGGCAACTGTGGAGGGAACGGCGATGTCCCGGCACTTGACGCGGGAGCTGATGGATAAACTCGCTGCGGCCACACCGATGGGGCGGCTTGTCCGGCCCGAGGATGTGGCCAGGACGGTGGCGTTCTTCGCAAGCGACGATTCGGGCTTCACCACCGGCCACTACATCCCGGTCAACGGCGGGGCTGAAATGGATTGAATGTGACATTGAATGTGACTGAGAAGTATCGGATCGGATCGAAAGGAGGGACATCTCCCCATGCACACCATCGACTTAGCTTATGCCGGGCGAGGTATCCACGAGGAACTGGTAGCCTATGTCGCCGACCAAGAGGGTTATTACACGGATGAGGGTGTCCACGTCGCCATCCGCGACGGGGTCAGGTGGGACAAGGAGCGTCTGCGCCGCGGCGCGACGATCGGTCTGGGGCGGACCCTGTTGTCGCGGCTGACAGACGGCATCGGTTGGAAAGTGCTCAGTGTCAACACCCATCGCCCGCTGTTCTGGTTTATCGGCAGCGCCGAGGTGATGTCCATGGCTGATCTTCGCGGGCGCCGCCTTGCGGTCCACGCCCCACGCACAGCCCCCGGTTGTTTTGCGCGGATCGTCCTGCGCAAGCACGGCCTGGACCCCGATCACGACCTCGAATGTGTGGTGCGTGCTCCGGGTGACTATCAGATGGATCTGCGACGCCTTCGGGAGGGCTCCATCGACGCCGCTTACGTAGGCAGCACCCTCTCACCCGAACAGGTCGTCGAGGAGGAGGGGCTCCGACTGCTGGCCTGGGTCGGCGATCACTTCCAGATCCCTACTGTGGGCGTCGCCGTGGACCCGGTCCATATCCCGCTGGACAGCCCGGCGTTGCAGGCGCTGGTGCGGGCCAACAAGCGGGCACTCCGGACGATCGCCGAACAGCCCGGCCTAGCCGTCGACTACATCTCCTCGTTTCTCGACCGGCTCACGCGTGATGAGGCGCAGCGGCACTATGAGCGCTACGTGCGCCCTTACTATATCCCCGACGGCCAGGTGGACCTCAATGTCGCGCAGCAAGCGATAGAAGCGGTCGCGGCCGAACTCGGTGTTGCCGCATTAGCCGCCGACGAGTTCTATCAGCCGGCCCGGTGAACGCCGGAAGGGGTAATTACCAGGTCGCTGTCTACGATGTCTACACCCATCAAAGTGGTGAACAAATATTTCGGCTTTATCGCGGAGCGTGAGGCGGCCGCGGCAGAAGAGGTGTTAAGCCGCGCTACTACATAAAATCACTATCTCTTCTTGGACTGCTCGGGAATCCATATTCTCAAAGGAGGACGATAATGCAATTGGGAATGATTGGCGCGGGACGCATGGGTGGGAACATGGTGCGTCGTTTGATGAAGGCCGGTCACGAGTGCGTCGTTTACGGCCGCAAAGCACAGTCCATAAAGGACATAGTGGACAAAGGCGCAAAAGGTACGACCGAACTGAATGAGTTTGTCAGGATGCTGTCAAAGCCGCGAGCAGTGTGGCTGATGGTGCCGGCTGCCGTGGTGGACGGAGTGCTGGACAGCATGATCTCGCTGCTGGAATCGGGTGACATCGTGGTAGACGGCGGCAACTCTTATTATCACGACGACATTCGCCGGGCAGCCGCGTTGAAGGAAAAACAGATCCGATATCTGGATGTGGGAGTCAGCGGCGGTGTTTGGGGGCTGGAGCGCGGCTACTGCATGATGATCGGCGGCGAGGCCGAAGCGGTCCAGCACCTGGACCCAATCTTCAAAGCGCTTTCGCCAGGGGTTGATGCGGCGTCCCGCACTCCCGGCCGCACAGGCGAGCCGTCAGCCTCTGAGAACGGCTATCTGCACTGTGGCCCAAACGGGAGCGGGCACTTCGTGAAAATGGTCCATAACGGCATCGAATATGGCCTCATGGCAGCTTTCGCCGAGGGGCTGAACATTCTCAAGAATGCTGACGCAGGCACTCGCCAAGAGGAGGAGGACGCGGAGACCACGCCTCTCCGTCACCCCGAGTTGTACCGGTACAAGCTCAATTTACCAGATATAACCGAAGTCTGGCGGCGCGGCAGCGTTATCGGCTCATGGCTATTGGACTTGACGGCCAGTGCACTCTTCAAGAATCCAGACCTGGCGAAATTCGCAGGCCGGGTATCGGATTCAGGCGAAGGACGCTGGACCCTTCAGGCAGCTATTGACGAAGGAGTTTCCGCCCCGGTCATCAGTTCGGCGCTGTTTAGCCGCTTCAGTTCTAGGGGTATGAACCAGTTTGCCGACAAACTTTTATCCGCTATGCGCTACGAATTCGGCGGCCACCTGGAGAAGCCCGAGGAAAAGGCAGGGGGTGACTGATGGCGGATCGGCGAATTACCTGGCCGGGAGATTCTCAGCCCTGACCAGGAACCCCTCTGGATAATAACGCTAATCATCGGTCGAGTGCGGTCGTTATCAACAGCGCGATTTCCTGTAACTTCCGATCCACACCCAGGCTGACCCGTCCTACGTAGTTTCCATCATCGAATACGCCTTGGGCAAACAGGAAAGTTAACATTCCTCCCCTCTTTCTCGATATGAGGGGGTATTCTCTTGGGATTCTCATCTTCGTATCATATGCGGGCTTGGCCCCTCTGATCTCATGAGTTGCTCCGCCAGGAAGCTATTGTTCGAAGAAGTCCGGGTTTCTCAGGAGTGATTGTCCGGTCAGAACGTTGCTGCTGCAAATAAATCTTCTCCCTGGATGCTCTTTTCATGATTCATTTTCTTCGCGACCTGCGTTGAGAAACAAAACCACTCAAGCGGAATCGTAATCACACCGCCGACTCCGGCCCGACCTTTGCCAGCATCTTGCCGAAGTTTCTCCCTTGAAGAGGCCGATCAGCGCCTTGGGAGCGGATTCAATCCCTTCACAGACGGTCTCTTTCCACTTTATTCCTCCCTCACGGATCCACTTTTCATATCGGAAAGAAACTGCTCTCGTTTATCCGCGTAATCGAACACGACGACCCCCCTCAGGGTCAATCTCCTGGTAATCGCCAAAAACAGATCGGTCGGCCCCAGCTCCCTTTGGACGGCGTTGTACATTGAAATCATGCCGCACAGAACGACTCTCCCGAACGGTTTCATGTTATCGAGCGAAGCTCCCGGGTGTTTGCCGCCCACGTTTTCAAAGTTTACATCGATTCCATCGGGACAGAGTCTGGCGAGTCCGGCGGTTAGATCGCCAACTTTTGGGACCTGGGATAAACATCGGCCCATGTGATTCGGTTACGGACAGAAATCAGGATCAAATCGGACCTTTTTATTTTTTCTTCGCGGCTTCGCGACTTCGCGTGGAAAAAAGCAGTTTGAAATTTTCACACGAAAATGCGGCAGGCCCGGATACTTGTTACCATAAAGCAACAATTTCAATACAGCTTTGCATCACGCTGGAAAACGAAGTGGAGTTTTAAGAAAACGCCACTGTTTTGAAACTAAATTGTTTCACCATGATCGGTCATTCACGAAAATGTCCAAGATTGTGACATCTTCCGGGACTATTCAATACCGGCGAGCCTGAATTGCGCTAATCGCCGGGCCAGCGTCCGGGCCGATCGACGAAAAGGAAAACAGGGGTGGTCCTTCGTAAACTCTCCTCCCTCCATCTTGGTACGAATCTTGACTCTACATCTTTCCATTATGGAAAAAAAAATAAGAGAAACCGAACTGAACGTCATATACGAAACGTGCCGGGTGATCGGACAGGCGCTTAAACTCGATCAGGCCCTCGACACCATTCTTGCGATCCTTTCATCGTCGCTTTCCATGAAACGCGCAACCGTCACCCTTAAAGACGATGAAACCGGCTACCTCGTCATCCGCGCCTCGCACGGTCTCACGGAATCTGAAAGGAAACGGGGCGTCTACCGCCAGGACGAGGGGATAACCGGCCTGATCTTCCAGACGGCCAAGGCATACATGGCGCCGGACATCAGCAAGGAACCCTTATTTCTGAACAAGACCCGATCGAGGCAAATCCAGAAAGAGTCGATAGCATTCCTCGGCGTGCCCATCATGCTGCACGGAAAGCCGATAGGCGTTCTTAACGTGGACAGGCTGTTCGAGGATGAAATCCCTTTTGATGAAGATATCAGGCTCCTTTCGATCATTGCTACACTGATAGCCCAATTCGTCAGCCTCAATCGCCAGGTCAGGTTGCGCGAGGAGAAGCTCCTAAAGGATTGTTCGCTCGCTGGCAAGAGCGATTCAGAGTCTCAGAGCCGCTTTTTCATGGTCGGCAAAAGCCCGTCAATGACGGCCGTGCAGCATCAGATACGAAAGGTGGCCCCCAGCAAGGCTTCCGTTCTTCTGCTCGGAGAGTCCGGAACCGGGAAAACACTGGTCGCCAAAATCCTCCATGAACTGAGCACGAGGTCCGGCTCTCCTTTCGTGAAGATCAACTGCGCCTCCCTGCCCGAGAACCTGCTCGAATCCGAACTCTTTGGCTATGAAAAGGGGGCCTTCACGGGAGCGGTCAGGTCGAAGCCCGGCAGGGTCGAGGAGGCCGATGGCGGCACTATATTTCTGGATGAAATAGGCGAACTCACGCAACCGCTCCAGGCCAAGCTGCTCCGTTTCCTGCAGGACAAAGAGTTCGAGAGGCTGGGCGGCACGGATACCCGGAAGGTCAATGTGCGGGTCCTGGCCGCCACCAACAGAGATCTTGCCGCCGCGGTTTCGGAGGGCGAGTTCCGGGAAGATCTCTACTACAGGCTGAATGTTTTTCCCATTCATGTGCCGCCCCTGCGGGAACGCAAGGAGGACATTCCGAACCTTTTGCTCTATTTCGCCGCTAAGATATCCCAGGAGTACGGCCGACAGATCGGCATATCGAAGAACGTAATGGCCCTGCTCACGAAATACGACTGGCCGGGCAACGTTCGGGAGATGGAAAATCTGATAGAACGCATGGTTATCATGGCCGATGGTGACGAAATCGAAACGAACCTGCTGCCCGCCTCCTTTTTCAAACATGGTCAGGAGCCGGATGCCAAACAGCCGCTTTCGCGCATCGAGGAAATCGAGCGCAAGGAAATTCTGGCCGCACTCGAACGCAACAAGTGGAACCGAACACGCACGGCCCGGGAACTCGGTATCACCCTCAGGCAGATTTCCTACCGGGTCAGGAAATTCGGGTTGGATAAACTGGTGGAAGATAACAAGGGGCGGCTCGTATGCATCGGCTGAACATCTACGATCCACCCGGTCCGAATTTGCTCAGGGACATCTTTCCATACACCGCCCCGCCCCGCATCAGACTCGGCGAAATACCGCCCGCGCCCTCTCCTGCCCTCGACATGTTCATTACCGACTCCACCTTTCGTGAGGGACGGCAGGCAAAGCTTCCCTTTTCTCTGAGCGAAGCTGAAGATCTCTTCGAAAAACTTCACCGGCTCTCCGGTCCTGAAGGGGTGATCCGCCAAAGCGAATTCTTCCTCTACAGCGCGCGGGACAGACGCTTGATGGACCTGTGCCGTTCCAAAGATTACAAGTTCCCCGAGATTACAGGATGGATTCGAGCATCTGAAAAAGACATCGAATTGGCGGTCGAGGCGGAGGTCAGGGAGACGGGAATCCTCACCTCGGTTTCAGACTACCAGATTTACCTCAAACTAGGCTCGACCCGCACAAAGGCGGCCGAACTGTACCTCAGGGCGGCGCGCATGGTTCTCGACAAAGGGATGGTTCCCAGGTGCGGCTTCGAAGACGTCACCAGGGCTGACGTGTATGGCTTCTGCATCCCGCTTGCCTCCGAACTCATGAAGCTGCGCCAAAGCAGCGGAACGGACATCAAGATAAGGCTCTCCGACACTCTCGGACTCGGAATTACATACCCGGGCGCGGCGCTGCCCAGAGGGGTGCCGGCCCTCATCAGGGCCTTCATCGAAGATGCGGGCGTACCGGGACATCTACTGGAATGGCACGGACACAATGACTTTCACCACGCGCTCATTAATGCCTCAAGCGCCTGGCTGTACGGCTGTGGGGGCGTATCCGGCACAATGAACGGCATGGGCGAAAGGACCGGCACCGCGTCGATCGAGGCTTTGCTCGTCGAGCGCTCCGCCCTCGTACCGCCCATCATGGAGGAGCTCTAAACCACTGTCTTTCGCAACCTCCTTGCCCACCCGGGGTCACTCAAGACCCGGATCGATCTTCATCGGCAGCGCAAAACAATGCCCCCGCCATAACCTCTCTGAATTTGCGCGATTTTCATGGCCACCGCCAAACCTCCTGGTTTACAATCAAAAATTAACCATTTCGGAAGGCGTGCCCTGAAGACGATATTCTTCTTTTCGCCCGCGAGGTGGAGTTGCAATAGCTTTGCTGGAGGCAAACCAGATGAACGGTCGGGAAAAAACCGGGCGCACCGGGAGATGGCGGCGGCCCGACAAATACATATGCGCCGCCTGCTCGCGGGAGCAGGCTTTTTGCTGGACCTGTCCCTGTGGCTTTATGATCTGTTCGGACTGTATGGAAGAAAATTTCTGGGGCATGACCTGTAACGGAATCCAGTGGACGTGCCCGGACTGCGGCGCCATCCGAAGTTTTGGAAACGACTAAAAAGATATGAAAAAAGCCGGAGTTGATTGCTGGGACGGACCCCCCGTCGCGGTCCTGTGGGACCAGTCGTTTGTATGGGGGCTTCTTTGCGTCGATACGCTATCGAAGATCGGGGTCCCCTTTGAACTGCTCAGCGCAACGCAGATTTGCGGGGACGGCCTCGAAGGATTCCGTATCCTGTTGGCGCCGGGGGGCTGGGCAATCCATAAGGTGCGCGCGCTCGGAGAAACGGGCAGACTCAAAATAGCGAAGTTTATCGACGAAAGCGGGTCGTACCTCGGATTTTGCGGAGGCGCCGGCCTGGCCCTTTCGAGCCCCCCTGCCCTCAACCTTACCCCGATTCGCAGGATGCCCATGTCCGAACGGCTCCCGAGCGCAAGCGGCCGGATCTATATCTCAGGCGCAGTCTCCCATCCCGTCTGGAAAGGCATCGACCCGGAGATTCCCGTATCCGTCTGGTGGCCTTCCCAATTTCTGCTCGAACCCGGATGCGAAGCCGGCTGCCTGGCTGTTTATTCAGTTCCCGGAGCCGATTTTCAGGTGGCCGACCTGAGAGTATGCGATCTGGACCAATGCGACCGATGGGACGAACTGGAGAAGGCGTACGGGATCAACCTGGACCCGGCCCGTATCAAAGGCCGGCCGGCAATAATCGAAGCAGAGCGGGGAAAAGGCCGGCTGGTTCTTTCTTATGCCCACCTCGAAACCCCCGGCGACCTCTGGGGAAACAGGCTTCTCTTGAATATTCTCAATTACTTGAATGAAGCGTCGAAAACTTCCGGCCCCGGCCGGGCATCGGGCGGCAGCCGGCGCCCTATATCCGAACGCCGACCCAAGGCTGAAGATCGCCGACCGGTAATGTCCCTACCGTCTTCCGGCGCCTGTCTTCCGGCGTCCGGAGTTTCAGCGGCAAAAAAAGCGGCGGCCGACCTGATCGCCTTTGGGGAGGCAAACCTGCTCTGGAGCTGGAGAAAGCCGTGGCTGCTAAACTGGAGGCGTGGAATACGGGGCCTGGAATATGGTTCTTTATACGTGATGCTGTCCCACATGGCGGACCTTGAACATAAATCGGCTTCAGCGCAGCCGCCGATGTCCGTTCCCGGCTGGCCGGGAATGGCAAAGGAGTTGGAAGAAAAAACCCTGGAATTTTGCGCGCTGGCGAAACGTCTGCTTTTCGAAGAAAAAATCGCCACCCATGCCGGCGCAGTGAGCAAGCTCGGGAAAGTGAACGAAAAGGTGGATCCTCTGCGCAGTTCGCTCTTCGGAAACAAAATGAACCACGGCGGGCTTTGCAGCGCGCTTTTCGACCTCATCGACCGGATGCTTCTGGATTTGATCCGCGCCGCAGGAGCGGTTAATTGTATTATTCGAGACAGCGCGGGACGTGTTTAAAGACGCTTTCGCCGTCGATTGGCTCGACAACCGCGAGCTGTATGGCAAAGACCGGTATGCCATAATCCGCATGGTGGAGAACCGACTATTGTATGTCGCCTACACTATGAGGGGTGATAAGATACGTATTATTTCGGCCCGAGGAGCCGAACCCTATGAAAAACGCCGATACCACGAAGAAAACTCCTGCTAAGCACGATTGGGAACGCTTCGACGCTATGACCGAAGCGCAACGACATGCTGCCGCCTTGAGCGATCCCGACGCACGACCGGTTACGCCTGACAATGTGAGAAACATGAAACGCACGCCGCAGGTGAAAGTCATTCGCCGTGCGCTTGGCCTCAGCCAGGAGACGTTTGCGGCGCGTTTCCACATCCCGCTCGGTACATTGCGCGATTGGGAGCAAAACCGTAAAGAGCCTGATGCTGCAGCACGCGCTTACCTTATTGTCATCGCTCGCAATCCCAAGGCTGTGAGCGACGCTTTGCAACCCCAACCCTCGTAGCGGCCAATTTTTCCTCTTTCAATAATTCGAAGCTAATGAGATACCAGAGGCATTAACGGCAATAGAAATGTGAATGAACGCAGGACAAGAACCGGCCGCTCGCTTTCGCGCGCGGCCGGATACTGACAGTCTACCAAACGAATCCGTCGGCTAATTCACTTCGGGACTTCTCACAGGGTTTTCCTGCGGAAGCGGAACATCTTCCTGTTCGTCCACGGCCGAAGCTGGAGCGGCTGCCAGGTCTTCAGCCCGGGATGCGGCAGACTTGATGGCATAAGTCTGGATTTTAACCGGAAGAGACGGCAGCAGGCCGGGCTCGATCTCATTGATTATCGCGTCGACGTCTTTCAGCTCCAGCGTCTCGCGATCCAGCAGCGCATGCGCGGTTTCTTCGAGGATTTCTTTGTGCTCGGAAAGAATATCCCTGGCGCGCTGATAATTCTCATCGACGATTCGCCGCACTTCCTCGTCTATGTTCAGCGCCGTTTGTTCGCTGAAATCTCTCTGATGCCCGATTTCACGGCCGAGAAAAGGCTGTTCGTCCCGCCTGCCGAGACTCACCGGCCCCATCTTCTTGCTCATTCCCCATTCGCAAACCATGCGCCTGGCGATCTGGGTAGCCCGCTCGATGTCATTGGCCGCGCCGGTTGTGTTCATGTTGAATGAAAGTTCTTCGGCAACGCGGCCCCCCATCAGAATGGCTATGCTGTCGAGAAGATAGTCTCTGGCATATGTATGCCGGTCATCCTGCGGCAACTGCTGGGTAAGCCCGAGAGCACGCCCGCGAGGGATGATGGTCACCTTGTGCAGGGGGTCCGCTCCGGGGAGGAGCCTGGCGATCAGCGCGTGTCCCGCTTCATGGAAGGCGGTGATGCGCTTTTCCTCGTCGCTCAGGATCATGCTCTTTCTTTCAAGCCCCATCATGACCTTATCCTTGGCATTCTCGAAGTCGCTCATCGCGATAAGGTCCCTGTTCTTGCGGGCAGCCAGGAGCGCAGCCTCATTCACCAAGTTTTCCAAATCGGCGCCGGAAAACCCGGGCGTGCCTTTGGCAATGACCCGCACGTCCACGTCCGGGGCAAGCGGCTTGGCAGCGCAATGAACTTTCAGAATGCCTTCCCTGCCCCTGATATCGGGCACCGGAACCACTACCTGCCTGTCGAACCTGCCGGGTCGAAGCAGAGCCGGATCGAGGACATCGGGTCTGTTGGTGGCGGCGATCAGGATCACGCCTTCATTTGACTCGAAGCCATCCATCTCGACCAGGAGTTGATTGAGAGTTTGTTCGCGCTCGTCGTGCCCTCCGCCGAGACCGGCCCCGCGATGCCTTCCGACGGCATCGATTTCGTCGATGAAAATGATGCAGGGGGCATTTTTTTTGCCCTGAAGAAACAAATCACGCACACGGGAGGCGCCCACGCCGACAAACATTTCAACAAAATCCGAACCGCTTATCGAGAAAAACGGAACCCCGGCTTCGCCCGCGATGGCCCGCGCAAGAAGGGTCTTGCCCGTGCCCGGCGCACCCACCAGCAGGACCCCCTTCGGGATTCTGCCCCCCAGTTTCGTAAACTTCTTCGGGTCCCTCAGAAACTCCACTATTTCCTGTAATTCTTCCTTCGCCTCGTCCACGCCGGCCACATCGTTAAAAAGCACCTTCCTGGAGCTTTCATTCAGAAGGCGCGCGCGACTCTTTCCAAAACTCATGGCTTTCCCTCCGCCCATCTGCATCTGGCGCATGAAAAAAATCCAAACGCCGACCAGCAGCAGCATCGGAAGCCAATTGACGAGCACGCTCATGTACCAGGGAGATTCTTCCTCCGGCTTGGCTTGAATGTTGACCCCATTCTCCCTCAAGATCTTGATCATGTCCGAATCCCGAGGGACAAACGTCTTGAATGTCTTGCCATCGGAAAAAGTACCGACTACATGGTCGCCCTGAATGGTTACCTGGGCTACTTCACCTTTCTGGACCGAGGCGAGGAATTGGCTGTAAGTGGTCTCGAGACTTGACCTCTGAGGTTGGTGAAACATGTTAAAAAGGAGAATCACCATCAGGCTGATTACCAGCCAGAGAGCCAGATTCTTATAAAAGGGACTCAATTAGAAAGCCTCCTGGTTAATTTCGATGCGACCGGCTTTATTTTCCGCGAACTTCACCGCCGACCTTATATGATATCGTCTAATCAACGAAAAATTATCACTCATATCCGCGGTTATGTCCAGTCACTCAAACGACATTCGGAAAAAATGTGTCACAAGCCTCTGCATATTTTCCGAAAATACCTTGCCGGAGATCTATGCGGATTCAAAAATAAGGACGCGTTCACAGAAGCGGCAATCGGACAGCAATGCCCGAAACTAATTCCGGTATGCCGGAAGAAGTCATTTCAAACTGCATGCGGCGCAATCAGGCCGACTGTTTTGCCCTGAATCTTCTGGGGTCAATTCCATATTTCCCGACCTTGTACTGGATAATTCTCTTTGTCGTACCGAGAAGACGGGCGGCCTGTGACTGGTTTCCGCGCATGTCCTTGAGGGCATCCGTGATCAGGTCGCGCTCGAAGGCGCTGGTCAGCGCTTCCAGTTTTCCCCGGCTGACGTTCTGCATTCCTTCGGGCTTCATCTGGAGAGTCGGCGGCAGGTGCCATGAATCGATGGCATTTTCCTGTGACAGAAGAACCGCGCGTTCGATACAGTTTTCAAGCTCTCGAACATTGCCGGGCCAGTGGTAAGACATCAGCATGTCTATGGCGCTGGTGGTGACCCTCTTTATATCTTTGCTGAACTCGCGGGCATACTTCAAAACAAAATAGTCGGCCAGCAGCAGGATGTCGGGCCCGCGCTCACGCAGAGGCGGCAGAAAGATGGGAAAAACATTGAGCCGGTAAAAAAGGTCCTGACGAAAGGCGCCCTGGGAAATCTCCGAATCCAGGTCTTTATTGGAAGCGGTTATGACCCGAACGTCCACCTTCACAACCCTCGACGAACCCAGCGGCTGGAACTCCCTTTCCTGCAAGACGCGCAAAAGCTTTGCCTGGGCAATCGGCGAAAGCTCTCCGACTTCATCCAGGAAAATAGTCCCGGCCTGCGCCTCCTCGAACCGACCGCGCCGCCGCGTTATGGCGCCGGTGAACGCACCTTTCTCATGGCCGAACAACTCGCTTTCCAGCAGCGTGTCCGGCATTGCCGCGCAATTCACCTGCACCAGCGGGCCGTTGCACCTGCGGCTGTTTTCATGTATCGCCTTTGCTACCAGCTCCTTGCCCGTACCGGTTTCACCCGCGATCAGCACGGTCGTGTTGGTGTCGGCCACCTGGTCTATCAAGCGAAGAACTTCCTGAATCACCTTGGACCGGCCGATAATGCTGGTTGTGGGACGCTTGGCCTCCGCAAGCATGCGCCTCAGGCGCCTGTTTTCTTCTTCGACCGCCCGAAAATGCACCACCTTTCCGACTAATTCCGCAACCGCGCTCAACGTCGTAACTTCTTCGCCGATCTCCTCTACCTTATGGGCAAGCTTGTCCGCCGAGAGAATCCCGACACAGCGGCCCTGGTAGAAAATTGGAACGCACAAAAAGGCCAGTTCGGCCCTGTTCAGAGATTTGCGCGCCCCGGTCCTGTCCAGGAAATGGGTTTCTTTTCCCAAATTGGCTATTGCAAGCGGACGTCCCGTCTCGGCCACCTTCCCGGTTATTCCCTCTCCGGGCCTGTAACAGATTTGTCCGGTTTCTACATCGACCCCGCGTGCCACATCCAGCCATGCTTCACCTGTCTGCATATCCAGAATGGAGATCATTCCCCTCTCCATTCCCAGGCGAGTGCTCAGGACATCGAGGATTTCCTGCAACTGGTCCTTCAGATCGCTTGGCCTGGAAATAACCCTCGCTATCTCGTGCAAAGCTCTAAGTTCGATCAAATTAAAATCGTGAGGCATTTTCAACCTGTTCCGGAGTTAGCATATTTTTCTTTGATTTTAGAAGCAGAGTATCAAACTTGAACAAAATTGTCACTAATTTAAAAACATTGGAAAGCACTTATTTAAGGAAGGACCTGAGAAGGATTCCTGTAAAGGGGCTTTTGGAAGGCCTCCCGATACGCGCAATGGGCACGATAGACACGTGAAGCTTCGGCTGTCCGCGCTCGGAGAGACACACCGTTGAGGGGTGTTCGCTCCGTCGAGAGCGTTATCAATGAGAAATCTCATGCGACTCTGACCAGAGGTAACTCACGCTCTCTGACCGCTTCAGCGGCATACCGGAGAGCTTCCGTGATGTCTTCCCGCTCAAGATCGGGATATGCACCAAGTATTTCCTCCGGGCTCATCCCATCCGCAATCATGTCAACTATGCCGGCTACGGGTATCCGCAGGCCACGCAGACATGGAACTCCACCCATCTGGTTGTGATTCACCGTTATTCGAGTAAATTGCATTCGTACCCCCATCGTTCCAAGATTTCCTACTAGAAAGTATTGTAACCATCACTGAATCGGCCAACAGAACCTCTAAGAAAGCCATGATGCGCCTCCAATCGTAAGGAAATTGTTGTCCGATCAAATTAACTGCGCAGCCCGGCGTCAGATATCCAATATGACCATGGCTTCCCATCCGCGAGGCGTCTGTTCGACTTTGAACATATGGAGGGTCACGGCTTTAACATCGACGATCAGTTCGTGCCGCCCCGAATCGATCCGCTCGCCCCAACCGGTCGCTTCCACAAAGTAAAGGCCATCCTCGTACCCGGTCTCGGCTCTTTCGATTCGCAGCAGAAGCTGTTCGGCGTCTTTATAGAAGATCACCTCCTGGAGCAGGTTGAAAAGGAGCATATCGACGGCTTCGGACCTTATTTCGATTTCGCGTTTTTCCCTTCGCTCGATTGTTTCAACATTTTCGACCATTACATTCAAAGTGGCTTCAGATGCCGATACGAACATCTCTTCGATGGTCTGCCCCCAGGCTTTGAAGGCAACGTCGGCCGTTGCGATTTCATCGAGAAATTCGAATGGCATTCATCATCACCTTACGGGATGCGCTCTCAATAGTCTTTTCAGTGGTCCAGTGGTCCAGGCAAAAGAATACAGCTTTTCCCCCGGAACGGGAGGTTTTTCCGCCGGGTCAAGCATCGCCCTTTTTGACCTGAGGCGACGCTGCTTCAGGGCCGGCTGATCGAAAAGCAGATCTATGTCCACCACGCAGTTGACGGTCCGGAGGATAGCGGCGCGCCCATTGTATTTTCTCACTTCGATTGACCGGGGTCTTCGGGCTTTGGTCCATCGTGGCGGATTCACCCCTTGACGTTTCCCACCGGGACGAACCGCGCCACCTTCTTGCTGATTCCCGCCGCTTCCGTGGCCCCGACCACTTCGTCGATATTCTTGTAAGCGGGCCCGGCCTCTTCGGCCAGGCCGGACCATGAGGCGGTCCGGACATAAATGCCGCGGCGCTCCATGTCGTGCTGGAGGGTTTTGCCGTGGAACAGCTTCTTTGCCTGGCGGCGGCTCATGGTCCTGCCGCTCCCATGCGCGGTGCTGAAAAAGGTCTGATCTCCCGAGCGAACACCCGCGAGAAGGTATGAGCCCGTCTCCATGCTTCCGCCGATAATCACCGGCTGCCCGCTTTTTCGGTATACTTCGGGAAGTCCTTCGGCGCCGGGGCCGTACGCCCTTGTCGCCCCCTTGCGGTGGACCAGCAGACGACGCTGCTCGCCGTCAACCGTATGGGTTTCGAGCTTGGCCGTATTATGCGCGACGTCGTATACCTGGTGCATTCCAAGACCGGCCGGGTCCTTATGGAATACCTCGGAGAAAACCTCGCGAATTCTGTGCAATATTACCTGCCGGTTGGCAAAGGACATGTTTATCGCACATTTCATCGCGGCAAAATAATCCTGCCCTTCACGGGAATGGAAGGGGGCGCAGGCGAGTTCGCGGTCAAGGACCCTGATACCGTATTTTGGCTCCATAACCTTGAGGAAAAGCTGGAGATAATCGGTTGCGACCTGGTGGCCGAAGCCCCGGCTCCCGCAGTGAAACATGATCACCACCTGGTCCGGAATGCCAAGTCCAAAGGCTTTCGCCAGTTCGGCATCGAAAACATTTTCACGCTTGACGACCTGGATTTCGAGATAATGATTGCCGGAGCCCAACGTACCGATCTGCCTGTAGCCGCGCTCGATGGCTTTCTGGCTTACCTTGGTGGCGTCCGCCCCGCCCGTTCGGCCGAATTCTTCGGTGCGCTCCAGGTCCTCATCCCAGCCGTATCCGTTTTGAACACACCACTGGGAGCCTTTTTCCACCACCGTCCGGAACTCATCGTGTGTAAGCTTGACGAATCCGCTGCTGCCGACCCCGGCCGGGACCCGCTGAAAGAGCCGGTCCACCAGGTCTTTTATGTGTTCCTCTATTTCAGGGTAGGTCAGATTGGTAAGGACAAGCCTCATTCCGCAGTTTACATCGAACCCGATTCCGCCGGGAGAGATAACCCCCGAGCGCTCATCCATTGCGGCGACCCCGCCTATCGGAAAGCCGTATCCCCAATGGCCGTCAGGCATGCAGAGGGCGTATTTTTGGATGCCCGGCAACGTGGCTACGTTGGTCACCTGGTCCAAGACCCCCTCATCCATTTCCCCTGCGAGCTTTTCCGTGGCATAGATGCGAGCCGGCACCCGCATTCCTTCCTTGAAGCCGACGGGAATCTCCCACACGGTATCCGATATTTTCTTGAGCCTGTTCAAAATCGCCATTCGACATCCTGAGGAGGGGGACCGATGGCCCCCAAGGCTAAGCGGGCAGCGCATCACACAATTTGAATATACTGACTAAAAAACTGCTTGTCCATCAGGCGTGGTGCTCATGCGAGTCTTCTCTCAACCGGCGCGCGCTTCTTTTCCCGTGTCGGCAGGCGATTTTTCCAGTAGAATCACTGTGTGCTTGGCGGATTCTCACAGTTTGGCAAGGCCGTCGCATATGAAAAAATTGAGCCGGAAGGCTAGCCGCTCCCTGCTTCCGTAAGATTATGATTGCATCTAAATGAGAAAAATAGTCCCGCCACGATTTATATCCCTCGGAAAGAGGCTGAGAAAGAGCCCGATAAGGTGCCTCGGCGTAAAACCCAACTGGGGCGACTATCCGGAAGAGGTGCGCGAAGCGATCCTTTCCGCTGAAAAGATATGCTACCCCGGTCCGGTCTACGGCGAAATTTTCCAGGCGGCCGGACTCGATGTCTTTCCGCGCAACTATTACCGCTTTCTCGGAAATAAGATAGCACAGACAAACCTTTTCAATCTGCTCGACATATCCCATCCAAGAACCGGAATCTATTACGGCCGGGACCTCCTGAAACGAATCGAGAGCGATTTCCCGTATCCTTTGATAGCAAAGACCCCCTTTGGCTCATCCCGAGGCCTGGGGGTTTTTCTTATCCGCCGCCCGGAGGATCTGTCCGAATACCTCGAAACGCACAACCCGGCCTATATCCAGGAATATCTTCCGATAGACCGGGACCTGAGGGCCGTAGTCATCGGCGCCAGGCTGGTTCACGCATATTGGCGCATTCACGGGGATGGCGAATTCAGAAACAACGTTGCCCGGGGTGGAACCATCTCGTTTGAAAACATCCCCGGGGCCGCGCTTGATTTTGCACTGCAGACGGCCGTCAAATGCGGCTTCGATGAAGTCGGCCTGGACATATGCGAGCACGCCGACAAGTATTTCGTACTGGAAGCGAACATGGTTTACGGCCAGGAGGGATTCAGGAAAAAGAACCTCGACATTTATCAACTGATTGCGAATTTGTTTTCTACTTAAGGCAGGCCTTAACCCTGAATATTCCGGCACGCTCCATGCCTTTTCAGGTCGATTTTTAATTCGCGCGTCCCCAAACTCTTCCAAGACTCCATCACCCGGCTGATTTTACCATCGCGGCGATCTGCGCGAATATCGCCTTGGCTGATTCAGGGATGGAAAACGCGCCCGGCTCGCTGGATATTTACATTCAGAATGCCGACCCCGGCCCGGATAAGGGATCGAACTGGCTGCCGGCCCCGAAGGGTCAACTCGGAGTTACGATGCACCTCTATGAGCCTAAACCCCGGGTGGTCGATGGCCTCTGGGCCCCGCCGGCAGTGAAGCCGATGGCCGGCTGCGAATTGGGTTGAGCCGCAAAACAGGAGAGATCGGGACTCTCCAGGGAGCAATGTCCAAAGTCGATTTTAAAGGGCCAGCCAGATAACCATTTCAAAATCCTCATTACAGTGCTAAAAAAGGGGCATGAGATCGATTAGCAACTGACAGTTGCTATGCCCCTTAACTAGACAACTAAACTCGGCAAAATCATAAGTGTTGGATTTCCCGCAGCACCGGCAAACATTTTAGCAATGCGGTCAATCTAATGATCTGCTCCACCTGAATTTGACCAAATGATATTTAAGCGGTCTCAAAAAATAGGATAGGACGCAAAGGCGTTTCCGAAGGCTTGCGCATTTGGGATCGAGGAGAGGAAATTCCCGGTGACTCATAAACCAAGTTACGAAGAACTGGAAAGAAGAATCAAGCAACTTGAAAAAAAAGCTCTTATGCGTGAACGGGCGGAGGAACAGTTGCGTTATGCCCGCAGCCTGATAGAGGCGAGTCTCGACCCGCTTGTGACCATTAGCCCGGAAGGAAAAATTACCGACGTCAACGAAGCCACCGTAAAGGTCACCGGTGTCGGGCGCGAAAAACTCGTGGGAACGGACTTTTCGAACTATTTTACGGAACCCGAACTGGCGCGCGAGGGATATTCCAGGGTATTCAAAAAAGGATTTGCTACCGACTATCCGCTTACGATCAGGCATTGCAGCGGGAAATTGACCCATGTCTTATGCAACGCCTCCGTGTACAAGGACGCTGCAGGAAATGTCCTTGGAGTTTTTGTGGCGGCCCGGGACATCACCGAGCGCAATCAGGCGGAACAGGCGTTGATCGAGTCGCAGCAGATGTTACAGTTGGTTATGGATAACATCCCGGTAAGGGTCTTCTGGAAAGATCTCAATTCAAACTACCTGGGCTGCAACCGTACCTTTGCTCTCGATGCCGGGTTGCAATCACCGGCGGGACTCTTTGGCAGAAACGACCTCGAAATGAGTTGGGCGGACCAGGCCGAACTCTACCGCACAGATGACCGTTTTGTCATGGAAACCGGAAGATCGAAACTGGGCTATGAAGAACCCCAGACAACACCGGCCGGCGGCATCATCTGGCTGCGCTCTAATAAGGTCCCTCTTCGTGACGCTGAAGGGAGGATCAAAGGGGTTCTGGGCACCTATGAGGACATCACGGAAAGCAAGCGAATGGAGCAGAAGCTGCGAGCATCCGAGACCAGGTACCGGATCGTTGCCGACAACACTTACGACTGGGAACATTGGTCGAGCCCCGAAGGACGAGTTCTATATGCCTCCCCGTCCTGCCAAAGGATAACAGGTTACAAGGTGAGTGAGTTTGAAGCGGACCCGGAATTGGCTTCCCGCATCGTTCATCCCGATGATCTGACCCGGTTTGAGGCTCATGTGCTGGAGGTCCAAACTGAAAAAGCATCGGGCAGCCTGGAGTATCGCATTATTCACAGGGATGGAACGACAAGGTGGATCGGACACGTCTGTCAACCGGTGTTCGATGGCAGTGGTTGTTTTCTCGGCTACCGCGGAAGCAACCGTGACATCACCGACCGAAAGAAAGCAGAGAAGGCGTTTGAGGAGATCTCACGAAACTTGAAGTTTTTTGCTTACTCGGTTGCCCACGACCTCAAGAGTCCGGCTATCGGTGTTTATGGCCTGACGAAACGACTGAGCAAACACTCCAGGGATGTTCTCGATGAAAAAGGCAGGACCTATTGCGACCAGATCATGAAGGTATCGGAGCATATTGCGGCCCTCGTCGAGAAGATCAATATCTACATAGCGACCAAAGAGGCTGCCCCGTTAATCGAAACGATAAACTTTTCAGATATTGTTCGGATGCTCAGGGACGAATTTTCTGCGCAATTCAGTCTTCGCCGGATCGATTTGCTTGTCCCCGAGTCTGAGGTCGAGATCGAAGCCGACAGGCTTTCGATTCTTAGAGTCTTCAGGAATTTGATTGACAACGCGCTGAAATACGGCGGAGAGAGCCTTACCAGGATTTCAATCGGATACGAGAGATCGGAAAGTCTCCACATTTTTTCAGTAAGCGACGACGGCAAGGGCCTCAAAGAGGCCGATTCGAAAAAGATTTTCGGGCTGTTTCAACGCAACGAAACATCCAGGGGTGTCGAAGGCGCGGGCCTGGGGCTTGCCATAGTAAAAGAAATAGCCCAGCAACATGGCGGAAAGGTATGGGTGGAACCGAGAAATAAAAAGGGAATCACTTTCTACGTATCCATTTCCAAGACTCTACTGCCGTTGCCTGCAGGCGTTGTGCATGCCATAAAATAATTTTGAGAAGCGCAGGGCGGGGCAAAGGCCCGATCACCTTTTGTTCCCTTCTTCAGCGCGCTGTGCATCCGGGAATTCCATCTGGACCTCTTGAATCTCGACCAGCAACTCTCATTGATGAGACAAACTCGCTTCCTGTCGGCCTCTTGCAGCGGAGAGCGAAGCCCGGTTCGCAACGGTTTCCTTTTTTACCTCGAAAACGCAATCCCGGGTACAAGCGAGTGGCAAGGGACTTTTGGAAGGTCCCGGCTGAAGGTTTCCTGCAATTTCCGGAGGGACATGGCCGGCTTTTGCCAAAACCCGCCCCGGATATAGGTTCAGATTCGGGCTTGCTTCACTCGCCGGTATTCCGCCCACGTCAGCCAAATTACGGCGACGTCGAAAACACTCAGGACGATGAGCCAAAACGAGTGCGTATGGGTGTAGCGGTACAACTGATAAACGATGAATAGCAGGAAAAATATGATCCCCGCGTGATAGGCCCAAATTTTTCCTTTCAGAAGCATTACCACGACGGCAAGCTTGACGATCCCGTGTGAGAGCAGGTAGAGGCCTGCAAAAAGCTGTGAGCTGACGGACCAGCCCTTTGCCCAGTGCGCCAGGAGGTGGGTAACGCAGTCGCCCGGATCCTCCGAGAGTTCATGGCTGATGAGCCACCAGACCAGATTGTTCAGGGCTTGCTGAGAGACCAAAAGGAGCAATATGCCGCCGATAATCTGCAGCACGGAATCCACTCCCTTGAGCACGATCCCCGTAACGAAAGCCTCGTGAATTAAATTCCTTTTTTCCACGGTGTGTCGATTTTTCCGAGTTTTGGCGATAGACTTTCCCCGCGGGCCGTCTGCAGGGGTGGGTGGCCCGGATACTTGCTCTATCCGGGCGCGAAGCGCAGGGGGCGCGGCGAAGCAACAATTTCAATTCAAACCGGCCTGTCTCGGAGACCTCGCCATACGAAAGAAGCCTCCGCACTCCAGCCCGAGGGCGGCGCCCACCCGGACCGGCGGTCCTGCCTCCCGGTCCCGCTGCGCTGTGGCCCCGCTGGCTATCGCATCCACGAGGCTCAAAACGACGTAAGGCGCCGCCTAAGGCAGCACCGAAGGTTTAGGCGCCAATCCAGGCCGGCGGTCCTACCGCCCCTGGCCGGAGTCTTTAGCCGCGAGCTGCGCGATCGCCGACCAGTCCAGCGCCTCGCCGCCTCCGGCGAGAAGCGTGAGGAAGCGGTCCCGCAGCAGGCTCGCCAGGGGCATGGGCACGCGAAGAGTTTCGGCCGCGGCGAGAGCCAGCCGGATGTCCTTGTGTCCCAGCGGCACTGCGAAACCCGCGGGTTCGAATTTCCTGTCTGCGATAAGACCGCCGTAAGTTTTGTACACAGGCGCGGAGAAAAGCGTTGAGGTCAGCAGATCGAGATATTGGTGCAAATCGACCCCGGCTTTACCGACCAGCGCCATGGCCTCGCCCAGGGCCTCGATCACGGAGGCGATCAGGAAATTGCCGCTTAGTTTGACCAGGTTTGCGGCTTGAGGCTCACTGCCAAAATAAAAAGTCTTCTGCCCGACCGAGTTGAAGATCGGCATGCAGGCATCGACTGCGTCCTTATGGCCGGCGGCGACGATAAACAGTTTGGCCGCAGCCGCGGAATCGGGCCGCCCGAAAACCGGCGCGGCTACGTAGCGTTGCCCGGCGCTCGCATGAGCCGCCGTGAGCTTCTCCGATAAACCCGCGCTTATGGTGCTCATGCAAATGTGGATTGCACCCTTGCCCAGGCTGGCCACGATGCCTTCGTCGCCGAACGCGACGGCTTCGATCGCCCTGTCGTCGGCCAGCATCGTAACGACGGCCTCGCCCCGGCAGGCATCCTTTACGCTGTCGGCGGCTTTTGCGCCTTTCTCTACGAGCGGCTGCATTCTGGAAGCCGTGCGATTGTAAACGGTTACTTCATTGCCGGCCGCCAGAGTGTTCAAGGCCATCCCGGTCCCCATGTTCCCCAGACCTATAAACCCGACCCTCATTAATTCTCCCCTTTTTTCGTCCCGTGGTTTCCGCCTTCGTCAGACATGGGCTCATCCCAGCCACTGAGGATTTTGATATGTGGAATCGAACTGATGCGATGTTTTATACAACTCGAATTTCCCGGCTTGCGCCGCCCGGGCTGTTTTAGCCAGGAGAGCTTCGGTTTCTTTCGGCGTCATCGGCTGGAAATTCCTTGCAACGTTCAACGCCTGGTCGAGTATCCGCATGGAATCGCATCCCGTGATCACGACGCTGGTCGGCAGGTTCATGGCGTAGAGCAAACATTCGACCGGGGTTACCACTTTGCTCTCGAGAATGATACGATCGCCCATTGATTTCATCCCAAGGACGCCGATATCGGCCTTCACGAGCACCGGCAATACCTTTTTTTCGAAGCTTTCAAAGTGAGCGTCCATCAGGTTGAGGGGCATCTGGACCGTATCGAAACGGAACTGGTGGCTCGCGGCGGTATCGAGCATCTTTAAATGAATGTCCGGGTTCTTGTGCCCGGTGAATCCGATGTATCGAATTTTCCCGGCCTTCTTCGCCTCGAGTGCCGCCTCCAGTGCGCCCCCAGCCGCAAAAATGCGCTCCGGGTCCTCCATGCGGATGACTTCATGAAACTGCAAAAGATCCAGGTGATCGGTCTGAAGTCTCCGGAGCGAATCTTCGATCTGCTGTGCAGCCGTCTTTTTGTTGCGGCCATCGATCTTGGTCATCAGGAACACGCGCTGCCGATAGCCGTCGCGAAGCGCCTTGCCCATGCGGATTTCGCTCTCCCCGCCGTTATAGTCCCAACTGTTATCCATGAAATTGATTCCGTTGTCTATGGCGGTTCGAACTATGCGAATACTCTCGGCCTCGGTCACTTCCGGCTTGCCGAGGTGAAACCCACCGATCCCCACCGTGGAAACCTTTTCGCCTGTGCTGCCGAGCTTGCGGTAAGGCACTTCCCTGGCTGTTTCCGCGTAACCGGGATGCAAATGCACGCTGATCAAAGTCGCGGCGGCAATTCCGATGAATTGTCTCCGCGTTACCGCTGAGGCCCCGGCAGGTCCGGATTCGTCGCGATTCTCGCCCACAACACCCACCGCTTTATCGATTTTGTCGTTTTTCTTCATTTCAGCTCTCCGCAAATTCCGAGAATGATACTAAAAGAAATCCGGGAGGGAACAGGGTATTTTTAGTCTGAAACAAATCCCCGCTCTTTCGAACTTTAAGGCGATGCAGCTTCGTGCACACGGGCAAATTCTGGAGATCAAGTTAAGTTATATGCTCCGGGATGACAAGATCGCTCCGGTATCATTGCAGCGGGCTATCTAATGTGTATTTTAGGAATCCGAGCCGCAGTTTTTCTTAAGTGTGCAAGATATATCAATTCGGGAAAGATTAATTCAGCTTGTGGACGGGATAGCAACGAACAAGATGCCACATGGATGGAGGAGTCTATGAATCTGATCGATAAAGCCCTTGCGGATGGAAGATCGGCCCTCAGTGAGTACGAGTCCAAACGGTTGCTGTCGAGCTTTGGCATTCCCGTAACCCATGAAGTCATTGCCCGGAATGCCGCCGAGGCTGTTTCGCTGGCTTCGGAACTCGGGTTTCCCGTTGTCTTGAAGGCTTCGGGGGCTGGGATTTCTCACAAGACCGAGGTGGGAGGTGTGGCCCTTAATCTCGGAACCGAGCTTGAAGTGAAAAAGGAGGGTGAGCGTCTGCTGAGGATCGAAGGCGCCGAAGGCCTGCTGGTCCAGGAGATGGTGAAGGGCGCAAGGGAACTGGTCTGCGGACTGATGAGAGACTCCGGTTTCGGCGTATGTGTCATGTTCGGTATCGGCGGCGTCCTGACGGAGATCATCGAGGATATCGTCTTCCGGATTGCTCCTCTGACCCGTGCCGATTGCGCCGGTATGATTTCGCAGATTCGCGGGAGAAAGATCGTCGAACCTTTCAGGGGAGAAGCTGCCGTGGACCTGGATGTTCTGTGCAAAACCCTTATGGCGCTCGGTGAAATAGGGCTTCAACACAAGGGGGTTACCGGGGTCGACATCAACCCGATGACAATTCGCCCGAACGGACAACCCGTGGCGGTGGACGCACTGGTGACGCTCAACGCCGGGTCCCCTGTTTCGGCAAAATGACCGGTCGAACCAAAAATTGAAATCATAGCCACCGCTTATGACCAGGCGCCGCGGTAGCAGCGCCAATATTGGCTGCGGCACAGCCGCCGCCGCGTAAGCAGCGGCCATCCCGGCCGGCGGTCCCGCCGCCCCGGCCGCCAGGAGAATAAAAATGAAAAGAGAACTCGGTCCTTTTTTCGAACCGGAAAGCGTGGTGATCGTCGGGGCGTCCGCTACCCCGCACAAACCTGGCAATGACGTCATAAAGAATATCCTCGCGAATGGTTACGCGGGCAAACTCCACCTTGTAAATCCAAAAGGAGGGGAAATTCTGGGTTTGCCCGTGCATGCTTCGATGAGCAACCTGCCGGAGGGAATCGACCTGGCCGTCATCATTCTGCCTGCCAGGGATACGCCGGGGGCGCTCCGGGAATGCGCAAGGAAGGGCATTAAACACGTGGTGCTGTCTGCCGGCGGTTTTGCCGAGGTGGACGAATCCGGCGTCAGGATTCAGCATGAAATAGTTGACATCATCCAGCAGACAGGGATTAGTGTGCTGGGCCCGAACACATCGGGTCATACATCGACGCCTCATCGGTTCACTTCCACTTTTTTTCCCCTGGGCCGGATCAGACCGGGCAAGGTGTCCTATGTGGCGCAGACGGGCAATTTCGCCACCCATTCCATGAAGCACATCCTGACGGCCGAGCATTTCGGCGTCAGCAGAGTGATCGGTCTGGGCAACAAGATCGATATCGACGAAAGTGACGCGCTCGAATATCTGGCCGAAGATCCTCACACGAGCGCGATCATAATGTATCTCGAAAGCATCAAGCGGCCGGGGCGCTTTCTGGAAATCGCCAGGGAGGTTACGGCGAAAAAACCCGTCGTAGTGCTGAAGAGCGGCGCCACCGAAGCGGGAAGGCATGCCGCCGTTGCGCATACGGCCGCCATGGGCGCGGAGGACCGCCTGGTTGACGGTTTGCTTCGCCAGGCGGGGATTGTTCGAATTCAGAATTACTCGCAACTGATCCTTGCCGGCAAGGCCCTTTCGATGTCCCCCCTGCCCGGGGGACCGCGGGTAAGTTTCCTCGCTCCGTCCGGAGCCATGCTGGTCAGCCTGTCGGACCTTTGCGTCCGTTTGGGGCTCGAAGTTCCGGATCTCTCACCGGGGGCACTGGAAAGGATCCAGGAAATCAGCCCTCCGTTTATCCGGATGAGGAACCCGGTCGATATCTGGGCCGCTGCTTCGGTAAACGGGGTGGAGTTCGGTTACCGGGAGGGCATGGAGGCGGTCCTGAACGATCCCAATATCGATGCCGTTGTGGTGGTTCTCATGCTGACGGAGGATACCGGCATACCCTCCTTCGACTTCATAGTGGATCTGGCGAAAAAGCACCCGGAAAAACCGGTCCTTGTAACCTTCAGCGGCGACAGGCGATACGAGGAAGAGTGCAAGGCATTTATCGAACCGCGGGGAGTGCCGTCTTTCCCTGAGATCGAACAGCCTTTCGAGGCCCTCTCGATCCTTTCGAGGTGCGCACGAGCCATGGAGAGGACGGTTTAGCGCTTACCGTCTCCGATTTAAGCGCTATTGTAAAAGACATGTTTTCGGAATATGATTATTGACTTGCGTCACAAGGCGTCCAGACGGCTCGTGATTCTCTGATATTCATATGGGGGGCCGGTACGGCTTATGCAATCCCGGGAACGAGTGGAAACATTCAGCCGATGCAGGCGGATTCTGATTAAGGTGGGCAGTGCTGTTCTTACGGGCCCCAAGGGGCTCGCCCGGGTCATGATTCACCGTCTGAGCGACCAGGTCGCGGAACTGCGTGAAAGAAACGCGAAGATGGAGGTCGTAGTCGTGTCCTCCGGCGCGATTGCATCCGGCATACGCAAGATGGGCCTTACCGAGCGCCCCCGCACGATTCCTCATAAACAGGCGGCGGCGGCTGTCGGACAGGGCGTGTTGATGGAAGCCTGGGAGGCGGCCTTCGGCAAATACGATCTGATGGTGGCCCAGGTGCTTCTTACCAGCGAGGACCTTGCCAACCGCCGACGGTATTTGAATGCGCGTAACACGCTCGAGACGCTGCTGTCCTGGGGAATTCTGCCGATCATCAACGAAAACGACACGGTTGTCGTCGAGGAGATAAAGTTCGGAGACAACGACCACCTCTCGGTGCTTATAGCCGGACTTGTCGGCGCGGACCTGGTTATAAACCTAACGGATACCGAGGGGCTCTACGACTGCGACCCCCGGCTGAACGAGAACGCCAGACTTATCTCAACAGTCAATCGGGTGGACGCTAAAATCCTGGCTTGCGCAACCCCGGAGCCCGGATCGGTCGGTACGGGCGGGATGTTGAGCAAACTGAACGCGGCCCGCAAATGTCTCGCTTTCGGCATCCCGATGATAATCGCCCCCGGAAAGCAAAGAGATGTGCTGCTGCGGCTTTTTGACGGAGAAGAACTTGGTACGTTGTTCCTTCCCAGGGAACGAGCCTACTCGGGCAAAAAAGTCTGGCTTGCGAATTTGCCCAAACCCGCCGGAGAACTGACCCTGGACGATGGGGCCGTTGCGGCCCTTATAAAGCGGGGCCGGTCTCTTCTTCCCATCGGGGTAAAGGAAGTGCATGGCGCTTTTGGAGTGGGCGCCCCGGTGAGGTGTATCGACAAGGAAGGCCACGTGATAGGCATAGGACTCACCAACTATAAATCCGGCGAGATTGAAAGCATTAAGGGCTGCCACAGCAAGGATATAGAAAAGCTTATAGGTCACAAGCATTCAGATCATGTAATTCATAGAGACAATTTCGTTCTGATAGGTGAGACCACCGTCTGAGAATCGGGAACCGAAACGGGAGGAACCCATGCGGGAAGAGATTTTGGAGATGGGCAGAAAAGCCCGCCAAGCCGCTCATCTCATTGGAATGGCAAACAGCAACCAGAAGAGGGAGGCCCTCGAAAAGATGGCTTCCGCCCTTCAGTCGGAGCGTTTGTCAATCGAGGCCGCCAACCGCAGGGACGTGGAAGCGGCGGAACGCAAGGGGCTGGGAAAGGCAAAAATAGACCGGCTCACCATAAGCGAAAAGGTTCTCGGGGAGATGATCGACGCTCTCGGGGAAGTTGCGATGCTGCCCGATCCGGTTGGCGAGATTACCCGCATGTGGACTCGGCCCAACGGTCTTCAGGTTGGCAGGATGCGCATACCTCTCGGAGTTATCGGCATAGTGTACGAATCTCGCCCCAATGTAACGGTGGATGCGGCGGCGCTGTGCATCAAGGCCGGAAACGCCGTGCTGCTGCGCGGAGGCTCCGAGGCTTTCCACTCGAATAGCTGCCTTGCCGGGATTCTAAGAGATGCGCTCAAGCAAACCGGGCTGCCCGAAGACGCGATTCAGTTCGTCCAGACCACCGACCGGCAGGCCGTGCTCGATCTGCTCGGCCTCGAGGAATATATCGACGTCATGATCCCGCGCGGAGGTGAAGATCTGATTCGCTTTGTAACCCAAAATGCCAGGATGCCCGTCTTAAAACATTACAAGGGTGTCTGCCATGTCTACGTGGATTCGGACGCAAACTTGGAAATGGCGACGAATATATGTTTGAACGCCAAAGTGCAAAGGCCGGGCGTTTGCAACGCCATGGAGACATTGTTGATTCATGAGGCCATTGCGGCCGACTTCCTGCCCGGAATGGCCGACGCATTCAGAAACGCCGGCGTCGAACTGCGCGGCTGCGAAAAGACAAGGGCGCTGATACCCGGCTGCGCCGCGGCCACCGAGGATGACTGGTACGCGGAGTATCTCGACCTCATTCTCGCCGTTCGCATAGTGCCGCATATGGGTGAGGCTATCCGCCACATCACGAAATACGGCTCTCAACATACCGAGGCCATTGTGACGGCGGATTATGAGCGGGCGCACCGGTTCGTCAGGCAAGTGCAGTCCTCGCTTGTCCTGGTCAACGCTTCGACCAGGTTTAACGATGGGTTTCAGCTTGGTCTGGGGGCCGAGATAGGAATCTCCACCTCGCGGCTTCACGCTTTCGGGCCGATGGGCATAGAAGAACTCACGACAACCAAATTCATAGCATTCGGCAGCGGTCAATTGCGCGGCTGATAATATAGAAAGCTCAACGGAGCACAACCGATGCCATTGCGCCTGGGCATTCTTGGTGGGACTTTCGATCCGGTTCATCTGGGCCACTTGAGGGCGGCGCAGGAAACCCTGGATTTGCTGGGGCTCGATGAGATGCTTTTTGTTCCCGTCGCAGTCCCTCCGCACAAACCCGGCAACACGATTGCATCCTTCCAAGCCCGCAGGCAAATGCTCCAGCTTGCCGTCGGCGGCAATCCGCGTTTCAGGGTTTCGGATATCGAGCGGCGAATGCCCGGGAAATCGTATACGGTGAATACGCTCGAACAGCTCCACAGGGAAAATCCCGGGGCGGAGCTGTTTTTCCTGGTTGGCGGGGACGCATTTTTTGAAATCGATACCTGGTATCGGTTCATGGAGATTTTCCGGCTGGCCGCCATTGTGGTGCTCCGCAGACCGGATTGCGGTGAAAATGAAAAGGAAATTTTCGATTTTGTCACTAGGAAGGTTTCCGATTTATACTCGATTGATCCGGAAAGCAGGGAAATCCGACACCCGGCGCTGTTATCGGTATACAATCTGCGGAACACGCGCATGGATATCTCTTCGACCAGAATCAGGGAGCTCGCCGCCCGGGGGCGCTCCGTAAGATACTTGGTTCCGGATGGCGTACTGGGTTATATTGACGGAAACGAACTGTACCGCAAGGCCGAAGGGCCTGCCGCAAATGATTGTTCAAGGAATGATAATGCCGCATATGGGGACGTCGGCGGGAGTTGAACAGAAGGGCGAAGAGCCTCGAATAGAGATGAACAGTAAGGAAAAGGCTATCCTGTGCGCCAGGACGGCGCTCGGTTTCAAGGCCTTGAACCTGGTTGTGCTGGAAGTCTCCCCTTATTCCTCCTTTGCCGACTATTTTATCATTTGCAGCGGAAAATCCGCAAGGCAGGTCCAGGGGATCGCCGACAATCTTGAGAACGAACTTAGATGCATGGGGCTGAAGCCGATCGGGACTGAGGGAAAGCGGGAGGGCCACTGGGTCCTTCTGGACTATGGAGACGTAATCTTTCATATCTTCTACGATCCTGTCCGCTATTTTTATGACCTGGAGAGTCTCTGGTCAGAGGCCGCGAGAATAGAGCTGGAGAACGAGCCCGACCTTGCCGCAACGGAACAGGCAGACAAAGGCTGACTCTTATGATCTTGCCGGTGTTTTCCGTCAGAATAATGAAAAGGGGACTGGCTGCCCTGGTTCTGTCTATTTTCATCCTCGTGATACTGTGGCCGCCTGGTGAAGCTAAGGCAATCAGCCTGAGCGAAGAAAAAGAGTTGGGTAAAAAGATCGTCGGGATGGTCCATAAGACGATGCCCATGGTCGAAGACGGTGAAGTGCTCACTTATGTCAGGAATGTGGGTAACCGCGTCGCCAGGGAAGTGGGCATAACAACCTATCAATTCAAATTCTTCGTGGTGGATGAAGCGGTTCCGAATGCCTTTGCGATTCCGGGGGGCAACATATTCATTTACCGGGGATTGATCGAGATGATGTCCTCCGAGGGAGAACTGGCGGGCATTCTCTCTCATGAACTGGCTCATATTCAGGCCCGCCACCTTCAACGTTCGATAGACGAAGCAAAGATCCTGAGCGTTGGAATGCTAGCGGGCCTGGTCGCCGGGGTGCTGATGGGCGCCCCCGGGCTGGCTGCCGGAGGAATGGCTGCTTCCCAGACAGCGGCGTTGCAGAACAGCCGGGACCATGAAATGGAAGCCGATCAGTACGGGTTCAGGTTCCTTTGCGCGGCAGGCTACGATCCAGCCGCCATGCCCTCGGTGATGCAAAAACTGTTGCAGTCGACATGGCTGGCAAACTCCAGGATCCCAAGCTATCTGTCCACTCACCCCGCTCTTGCCGAACGCGTCCAGTACCTCGATGAGATGGTCAAGAAACAGAAGGCTTCGGCGCGAAAAACATCCGACCCGGCCACGGGTGACTTCAAGGTCATTCAAACCGCCCTGATAGCGGACTACACGGAAGTGTCCAAAGCTCTCCAACTTTTCCAGGACGGCGTGAAAAAAGGTGACAAGCTGGCTACATACGGGCTCGGACGCCTCTATCTCAGACAGAACAAATGGTCCGAAGCTGTCGAAATGCTTCGGCAAGCCGCCGCTCTCATGCCGGACAGTCCTTTCGTGTTGAGCACTCTTGGGAGGGCATACCATCAGGTAGGCAAGCTGCAGGAGGCGCAAAGCATTTTGCAGTCGGCCCTGATGCTTGACCCTGCCGCCTCGATTGCACATTACAGGCTGGCCCTGGTTTTTATTGACATGGGCAAACGGGACGAAGCCCTTGACCAATTGATGCAAATAGAGGAGTTTGCCTCCACCTTCCCTGAGGTGGACTATTACCTGGGGGTAGTCCTGGGACAGGAAGAAAAAATTGGCCTGGCGCACTATTATCTCGGTTTCTATTACCTTAACAGAGAAAACACGGAACTTGCGCTCATGCACCTGAAAAAGGCCAGGCCCCTTATTACGGATTCGCCAATAAAGATTGAAAAGATAGATGAAACACTGAAAGAACTCGACCCTAAAAAGAAGGGCAGTTCCGCTTCGAAACAAGGATAACGAGCTTTATTTCGCGGGCGAGCGGGGAACTGGCCGGAGCTTCGGCAGGAGAAATCAAAACTCCCTTATGGAGAGCTTGAACCTATGTCATCCCAAAAAACCGAGAATAGATCGAGCAAACTGGAAATGCCTGAAATTTCGAATGGCCGGAAAAGAAGCATCCTTTTGCTTCTCATATCTTTGGCCGGACTATCTATCGCTTTGCTGAGCGGATTTCGGGAGGATATTCCCTTCCTGAAATCCCTTTGCGCGGAAGCGTGCAGCGATACCGCCGAGGTTCGCTTTCTCGGCATGCCCTGGTGGCTCCCGGGCGTGGTGTTTTACCTGACTGTGGCCGGACTGGCCCTGTTCAACCAGGACCTGGCTACGTGGGTCGTATGGCCGGTCGCCGGCGTGGAAGCCGTCCTCGTATGGATCATGATTCAACTGAAGATTCCCTGCCTCTTCTGCCTGGCCAATGCCGCGGTAGTCCTTCTGCTGCTCGTAGCCACGTTTAGAAAACGGCTTTTCTGGCAGGAGGCCACCTTGGCCCTTGTCTTCTTTGTGGGGTTCTTCTTCTGGGTGCCTTATGAAAACCAGCTCTCGCTGAATGTGAGCGCCGGACATTCAAAGGCCGGGGCGCAAAGCGGAGACGAAGGAGAAATCGCGGCCACGCTGGCCGGCGAGGTCATAACCAATCAACGGCTCAACGTACTCCTGGGATCAAAGCTCTTTGAAACGCGCATGGACATCTACCGTATGAAAAAGGAGAAGCTGGACCAGATTATAACCGAGAAGATCCTCGAAAAGGAAGCAAAGCGGCAGGGCAAGACACCGGAGAATCTCGTGGAGGAGATAGCCCCGTCCGGCTCATTGCGGGTTGAAGAGTCCGAGATCGACAAGTACCTGCAGGAAAACCAGGGTCGGCTCCAGGAATACAGGGGGAGCATGCAGGAATTGAGAGAGCGGCTGAAAGCCTTTTTAGAACAGCAAAAACGATCACAGATCGTCATAGACTACGCCCGGGGGCTCGAACCCAGGTACAACGTCCGGGTCCTTTTGCCGGCGCCAACCATGCCCAAGACGAAGGTCGATACCAGGGGGGCTCCTTCCAAGGGTCCTTCAGACGCCCCGGTAACCATAATCGAATTCTCGGATTACCAGTGCCCCGCCTGCCGCTCGACTCACGAGGTGGTGAGACAGATAAGCGCGGCTTACGGAGACAAAATACACTGGATCTTCAAAGATTATCCGCTGAGGCGCCATAAAGACGCATTCAAGGCGGCCGAGGCTTCTCACTGCGCCCAGGAGCAGGGAAAATTCTGGGAATATCGAGAAAAGCTGTTTGCCGCGCCTGACCTCGCACCGGCAAACCTGGTGAATCTGGCCGTCGAAGTCGGAATGTCACCGGACAAGTTCAGTCAGTGCCTTCAGGATTCTCGGTACAAGGCGCTGGTGGAAAAAAACGTTCGAGACGCTGCCGAAACCGGGGTGGACAGGACCCCTTCATTTATGGTCAACGGGGTCGTGTTTGCCGGCGGGCCGTCCGCAGACAACTTCAAGGGCATGATTGAAGATGCATTGAAAGCAGCGGGGCAGCAGTCACAAGTTGTTACAAAAGCTCAATAATCTGTGCCTTTTGCGGATGAATGGGGCCGGAAAGCCGGGGCTGCGCCCAGCGGTTCGGCCCTCTTTGATTCTTGACGCCAAGGGACCGATAATGCTAGCTTTATTTTTGGCGTAACGGTGAAGGCGGATTCTATTAGAGAATTCCTCTTATATTAAATCGCCTTGAGGGGCTGCCATCCGGTCTCCCAATTCCCCGCCAATACTGGTTAGACATATCCCGGACCCGGGGGTTTGGTCCTTTTATCGGGGCCGTTCCGAGCAATATGTTTCAGGAGGAATTCATGAAGATTCTTGTTAGCGACGACCTGTCCGAATCGGGGATAGCAAGGCTCACACAGGTCCCCGGCTTCGAAGTCGTGGTGAATACCAAGCTGACCGAGCAAGAGTTCAGGCATGTGATAAAGGATTTCGACGCACTGGTTATCCGGAGCAGCACCAAGGTAAGCGCCGAAGTGTTGGAAAGAGCGGATAATCTGAAAGTCATAGGTCGTGCCGGCATTGGACTTGACAATGTCGATGTTGACGCCGCCAGCAAACGCGGCATCGTCGTGATGAACACTCCGGAAGGAAACGTAATAACCACGGCGGAACACACCATTGCCATGATGTTTGCCCTGACCCGCAACATACCGCAGGCTGTTTGCTCTCTAAAAACCGGCTGCTGGGAAAAGAAGCGTTTCAAGGGAAAGGAAGTCTTCAACAAGGTGCTCGGTATCATAGGCGTCGGCCGGATCGGGCGTGTAGTGGCCGAGCGGGCCCAGGCGCTGAAAATGCAGGTCATCGGCTACGATCCCTACATCAACCCCGAGGTGATCGATGCTTTGGGAATACAGGGTGTGACGCTGGATGAACTGCTTATGAGGTCCGACTATATTACCACCCACGTCCCAATGACTTCGGAGACGCGAAATCTTCTCAATGCGGATGCGTTCAAGAAAATGAAACGGGGCGTTTTCATTATCAACTGCGCGCGCGGGGGAATCGTAAACGAGCAGGACCTCTATGACGCGATACAAGAGGGTGTCGTGGCCGGGGCTGCTCTCGACGTGTTTGCCAAAGAGCCTCCCGCGGAAAACCCCCTGCTTACCCTCGAACAGGTGATAGCCACCCCTCACCTTGGAGCCTCGACGGCGGAGGCGCAGGAAAACGTCGCCATAGCTGTTGCAGACCAGATAGTGGACTTTTTGACCAGGGGGACGATCCGAAACGCCGTAAACGCTCCGAATATAGACGGCGCCGTACTGTCGAAGCTGCGTCCCTACCTGACCCTGGCTGAAAAGCTCGGTTGCGTTTTGACCCAGATAACAAAAGGCGCCATTCAGAAGGTGTCGATAGAGTACGTGGGCGATGTATCTTCCCTGGAAACCCAACCGCTCACCATCTCCATCCTGAAGGGCATGCTCACGCCGGTTCTTGGCGATATGGTCAACTTCGTGAATGTCCCCGTTCATGTCAAGGAAAGAGATATAAGGGTAACTACATCCGTGCGCAGCGAGGCCGAGGATTTTACAAACCTGATCAGTACTCATGTCAAGACCTCACTAGGTGAAAACCTCGTCGCGGGCACCATACTCGGGAAAAAAGAACCCCGCATGGTGCGCATCAATGACTTCCGCCTGGAAGCAGCCCTTGAAGGACATCTGCTGCTGATACACAATATCGATACCCCCGGCACCATAGGGGCCATTGGTACGTGCCTGGGTCGGCACAATGTAAATATTTCGCTTATGAACGTCGGGCAGGTGCTCGAACGCGGACAAAACATTATCTTCTTGCGTACGGATACACCGGTACCCTCGCATGTCATCGAAGAACTGCTTGCGATGGATAATGTCGATATTGTCCAGGCAATCGAGCTTTGATCCAATCGATCGATTCAGGAGGAAAAACGCCATGCCGGAAAAGGAAGATGATAAGGGATTTGTTGTGAAGGACCGCCGCAGGTTCACCGAGGAGGCCGAAACGGAGCCAAAGAAAGAGGAGGCCAAACCTCAAGCGGCCCCTTCGGCCGCCGAACCCGAAAAAGAACGGCCCGGGGAGGCCGCCGGCAGCCAGGAACAGGCAAAGGGCCCTTTTCCGGAAGTTACGTTGGCCACTTTCATTTTTTCTCTCAGTTCCTCGGCCCTGGTGCACCTGGGAGAAATTCCAGAGCCGGAAACCAATAAGTCAAGTGTCGATTTGCCCATAGCAAAGCAGATTATCGACACCCTCGGCATGCTCGAGGAGAAAACCAAGGGCAATCTTGACCAGGATGAGGAAAGACTTTTGAAAGCCGTGCTCTACGATCTACGGATGCGATATATCCAAAAATCGGGCAAATAGGCCGCCCATTCAACCCCATTGCCGGCGTCCCGACATCTCGCCTGCATGGGTATTCCTGATCCCGGCATTTTCAGTGATACACCAGCCTGTCCTGGAAGAAAGGCCGGTCAGATTTGATTCTGACGATAAGCGTTCCAGCAAAGATAAACCTGTGGCTCGAGGTGGTCCGGAAAAGGGAAGACGGCTATCACGACATATCGAGCCTCATGCTTCCTGTATCGGTTTTCGATAAGGTTCGTCTTGAAGTCGGGCCCGGAGACGGTACGGTTTCCATGAGCTGCAACCGGCCCGAAATACCGTCCGATGACCGTAACCTTGCCTGGCGCGCGGCGCGGCTCTATCTTGAATGCAGTGGGAAGAAAGCCGCGGTCCGCATGGATCTCGAAAAAAACATCCCCTCGGCCGCCGGCCTTGGGGGCGGGAGTTCGGACGCCGGTGGAGTCCTGGTGGCGCTGAACTCGCTTTTTGAAAACGCGGTCCGCCCGGCTGACCTGGAAAGGCTGGCGCTCAGGCTTGGCGCCGACGTCCCATTTTTCCTTTACACAAGACCGGCCCTTGCGACCGGAGTAGGCGAAAAGCTCGAGTTTGCGGACGCAGTGCCGAATTATCCGCTCGTTTTAATAAAACCTCCGGTAACCGTGCCGACCGGCTGGGTATATCAAAATTTGAAATTGACAAAGAGCGCATCTAAAATTAAGCTAAGCAGTTTGAGCGTTCACCCCCGGCAGATAGGGGAGTTCATTGAAAATGACCTCGAATCGGTAACTATTCCCCGATACCCGGTCATTGCCGATATCAAGCAATGGCTCCTGGACCGGGGCGCCCTGGCTGCTTCCATGAGTGGAAGCGGGCCGACGGTGTTCGGGATCTTCAGCTCCGGGCAGTCCGCCGAGGCGGTTGGAATCATAGCGAAAAAAGACTGGCCGGGATGCTGGGTCAGTACCGCCGAGGTGATCGCCTCCGGAGTTTGACCGAAAACGAAGGGGCTTTGTTCTACTGCCCTCCGGCGAGATTGCCGGGGGCATTTGTTGGATATTGCGTTGGGGCGTGGCCAAGCGGAAAGGCACGGGTCTTTGGAACCCGCATTCGGAGGTTCGAATCCTCCCGCCCCAGCCATTTTTTTCGTGGTTTGAGTCGCCTTTCTCAAGCGGGACGAGGGAAGGTCGATTCGGTGTTTTTCCCCCGGGGAAACAGTGCCTCCGGGCGAAACCGATCAAACCTGGCATCGAGCCTGTAAACTGACCGATTATGTGGAGCCGCTTCACTCTTTTTACGGGAAACTCCAATCCCGCCCTTGCCGATAAAGTCTGCTCGGAGTTGGGGATAGCTTTGGGCAGGACGCTCATCACCCGTTTCAGCGACGGAGAGATAAGGGTTGAAGTGGGTGAGAACGTCAGGGGCAAGGATACCTACGTTATCCAGTCCACTTGTCCGCCCGTTAACGAAAATCTCATGGAACTACTGGTGATCATGGACGCGCTCAAAAGAGCCTCCGCCCGGCGGATCAACGTGGTAATTCCTTACTACGGCTACGGCAGGCAGGACCAGAAAGAAAAACCCAGGGTGCCGCTCTCGGCTAAAGTGGTCGCCGACCTCTTGAGCGTTGCGGGGGCAGATCGGGTGATTACGATCGATCTGCACGCCGACCAGATCCAGGGCTTTTTCGATATTCCGGTGGACCATATGTTCGGCACAATAGTTTTGAGCGATGCGCTCGACAAAGAGATGCGGGGAAACGGAATCGTGGTGGCGCCCGATTCCGGCGGCGCCGAGCGTGCGCGGCTTTTTGCATCCCGGCTCAAGCTCGACATGGCTTTGATGGACTATCGCGAGGAAAACGGGCATTACCCCAAGATCGTCGGAAACGTCAAAGGGAAAAAAGTAATAATTCTCGACGATCTGATTGACACCGCGCGCACGATTTTGCGCACCGCAAAAGCGGCTGTGCTGGCCGGGGCCGAAAGCGTAGATGTCTGCGCCGTGCACCCGGTGCTTTCGGGGCCCGCCCTGGAAAACATAGAAGCTTCCCCCATCCGGAGAATCATGGTGACCGATACCATTCCTCTTTCGGAAAGCGCGAAGGCCTGCGAGAAAATCCATATTGTGAGCATTGCGCCCATGCTGGCCGAAGTAGTCAAACGGGTGCATTTTGAAGAACAGCTAAGTCCATTATTCTGCTAAGTTTGATTGAATTTACAGCACCCGTGTCCGTTTTTGGACACTTGTGCTGAAAAGGGTGATCCGGCGCGGACCGGGCGCCGGACAAATAAGGAGGCACAGGCCAATGAGTCTGGAACTTAGAGCGGTAGCAAGAGACAAGACTGGAAAAGGCGGCGCTCGAAGCGTGCGTCGAGATATGAACGTTCCCGGGGTGCTTTACGGACCGAAAACCCAGCCGACCCTTCTTTCGGTTTCGGCCCTGAATCTGGAAAAGCTTCTCAAGGAAACCGGCGGCGAAAGCAAGCTCCTCAACCTGAGTATCGAGGGCGACCGGACCAGGCAGGTGCTGATTCGAGAAATCCAGACACACCCCTACCGGAGGCGTTTTCTTCATATCGATTTCTATGAAGTGCCCCTCGATCAGCCGATCACAGTGGAAGTCGTCGTCGAACTGGTTGGAGAACCAATAGGGTTGCAAAAGGGAGGAGAGCTGAACCTGATTCAACGAACACTCGGCGTGCGCTGTCTGCCGAACCAAATTCCCGAAAGCATCCGGATAGACGTGAGCAATCTCGATTTGGGAGAGATGCTCCATGTCGGGGACCTCGTTGCGGAATCCTCCTATGAATTCGAGGAGGCGGCGAGCGTGGGAGTTGTGAGCCTGGTGGCGCCGGAGAGCGCGCCTCCGACCACGGAGGAAGCCGAAAGCAAATAGCTCGATCCATAATACCTGAAACGGCTCGGTCCTTATGGGTGATGTCTGCCGGAAAGAAGAGCAAATCCTCGCCGTCATCGGCCTTGGCAATCCGGGAAAAGAATACGGGCGCACTCGCCATAACGTGGGATTCCAGGTGGTTGACCGGCTGATCGCGCGCCATTCGGCGGGTATGATGGAGCGCAAGTTTCAGGCTTCATGGGGTTTCGCAGTGGTGCAGGGGCGAAAGGTCCTTTTTGCCAAACCGCTTACGTTCATGAACAGAAGCGGCGAAGCAGCCGGCGAAATGATCAAGTATTTCGGGATCACTCCGGACCAGATGCTCGTAATCCATGACGACCTGGACCTTCCGTTTGCCCGGATACGCATAGCTCAAAGAGGCGGTTCGGGCGGACACAAGGGCGTTCAATCCATAATCGATCACGCCGGCAGCGCGGATTTCCCCCGCCTCAAGATGGGAATCGGCCGTCCGAAATTCGGCGAGCCGGTCGAAACCTTTGTCCTCCAGCCCCCCTACCCCGAAGATCGCGAGGAATTCGAAAATATGATTGCGCAGGCGGAAAAAGCAGCCGGCGCCGTCCTCACCACCTGCCTCTCCGAAGCCATGAACGAATTCAATCGGCGCGATTAGTGCTGCACGGCGTCGCTGGACCGTCTCATCTGCCCAAAAGGCCGCTTTTAAACAGAAGATCCATCGGGCCGCAATGGTCCCCGAATCCGAAAACTACCGAAAGGCCCCTTAGAGCCATCGATGCGCCCATTATTACAATGAAAATCGCGGCGGCCCGTTCGCCGAACAGCCGTATTCTTGCGGACGCCAGCGAGGCCGAGGTCCCCGCCGCGAGCAGCGCCGGAACGGTCCCCAACCCGAATGAGATCATCATGACAAGCCCTTTCGCTGGGTTCAACGTGCCGGCCGCAGCAACCAGCATAGCCCATGTAAGTCCGCAGGGAAGGAGGCCCACCAGAAGGCCAAGCCCCATCTTTGAACCTGGACTCACCGAATTTACCAGTCCGGCCAGCTTCCTGCCAAAAACCGAAGCCTGAGGCGAGAGCATCCGTGTAACAAAACCAGGTAGAGGCAGCGCGCCAAAAATTACCAGGCCCAGGCCGGCGAGCATGACTCCCGAGGCAATGGCAAAGCCCGCTCTGTACTGCATCGAAAATCTGTGTACTTCGAAAGAGCTGAAGATGCCCGTCACGACGGCGCCGAGCAAGCCGTACGTGACGATCCGTCCGGCGTGGAAGGCCAGGTGATGCAAAACGGCCCCGGAGTAAAAGGAAGGCGCCGCACACTGCGGGCCTGCCGAGGATGCGCTCCTGTAGCGCAAGGACCATGCGATGATGAGCGGCCCGCACATGCCGAGACAGTGGAGACTGCCTGTCAGCCCAACGATAAAAGAAGCAAATATTTCAAACATATCGTGAAAAACTATAGCAGGAGTTGCTGAAATAATGGCGAGATATTCAATTATTTCTGCGCTTCAAGAAGCCTTATCTTTTCTTTCACCCAGGAGCGTACCAGTTGTGCCCTGTCGATTCCAGATCGCCTGGATTCTCTGTCGATTACCCTGACATCCTTTGGGTCGAGCCGCAATTGAATCAATCGTTTTGCCGGTCGGGTAAACTGGAGCCCACCTTCAGTCCAACCCTGAAAGTCCTCGGGATCATGCTCCTCCCAGAACCGTTCCAGAGCCTCATCATCCATGGGAGGGATTTCAGACACGTGTTTTGGCGTTTTCTTCACTGAGCCTTTCTCCTCTTATTGTATGTATCACTCTGATTCCTGCTCTCGCACTTTTTAGGATGGGGACAACTTATGTGGTTACCGCCGGCTTTTCGTTGAAACTCGTGTCTTTCCCGGCAGTTAAATGCCGGGCGTAGCAGCAGATCACGAAGGGTCAACGGTCGCGGAGTCGAGCGCCCGTGTAGCGAGCGCAACGACGCGCGGAATAGGTTTCGCGCCGTGTTCATAATAGGCCACCATGCGGCGGCTTAACCCAAGCGCATGAGCCGCCGTGTCGAGCGTGTAGGCTTTGCGTTCGCGCCAACGTTTGAAATCGTCCGGCGACATGGTAATGCCCGCCTGTTCTTGCGTGAGCCGCCAAAGCGTGTCGGCGGACATGTCTATTTCATCGGACCAAACAATATCCGTACCATGCTCTCCAACCCTTACGCGCCCGAACAATTCCGGCGAATGGCGCAACGGCTTATAAACACGGAACGTCTCTACCAAACCGGAAACGTCCACGCGGCTTTCGTCGCCCTTGTCCCAACGAATGCGCAAGGTCAAAGGCTTCTTGTCCGTTGTTACGGCAAGGATACGCGGTAAAGTTTTCTTAGGCATGATCAACCCCTTTCGTTGAGTTCAGCCCATTTAAGCGCCAGCGTCTCTTGATGGACTTGCGCCCATGCCACAGCCTCGGCAATCTGAGTTTGGCGGGCTTCACCGGCAATTACCGCCAAATCCGAAATCCGCACCAGCACATGGAAGTCCGGCCCGACAATATGGAAGTGCGGCGGACGGTGATCGTCGGCGTACATACGCACGGTGACGGAACCATAGCGTTGCAATATCGGCATAAAAACCCATCAAACATCATAGTGCAACTATTGCACTATCGGGAGCAAAAGTCAACCCTTCGGGGACGATTTACACCCCACGCTTTGGAAAAGAATATTTTGATACGACCCTGAACGCAACTTCTTTTGAATCTCAATCCGAACCGGCGGCCCCGGCGGCCCCAGCGGCCCGCATGCTTCTCACGTAACGCACTATAGTCCAGGTTTCATCGTTTGTAACGGTGGCATAAAGGGGGGGGTGTCTGTTGAATCCGAAACGGATTTTATAGAAGATTTCGCCGTCGCTCTGGTCCTGCACCCGGGAACCTGTCAGGTTTGCCGGAAGCGGGGCGAAACTTTGTCCGACCGTGCCGTTGCCGTCCAGATTGGGACCGTGGCACTGGACGCAGTAGAAACCATACCATTCCCTTCCCCGGGCAATCTTTTTAGGGTTTGAGGCAACCGGGTTTACAAGCTCCATCGGATTTGCTTCCCGTTCAATCCAGATGCCTCCATCGACAGGGATGGTCTTTTTGGGCATGATCGGAAATTCCTGGTTGTAAGCCTGTACCGCCTCATCATCCCGCATCTCCGAATAGTAACAGCCAAATAGAGCTATGGACATAAAGGCGAGCAAACCGATGAACTTTGCGCCGTGAATCAGCGAATCAACAGATGCGCTTCGACCTGCATTCATTTCGGCGCCTCCATCTTCTGCATTTTCGACACCGGCCCCATTACATGTTGAGGCTCAACGGTGGCCGGCTCAGGTCCCGGGGCGAGGCCGTCGGGGCGCGTCGGGTTATATGTGGAATAAGCGGATTGGCCCGGGATATCGGGGATAACACTGAAATCCCAGTCCGGCGGCCCTTTGTCCCCGATGACAAAATAGATCAACAAACCCCAAAGCAGAAACCCTGCCGATATAGCGACAATTATCGACCAGGTCTTGATCCAGCTAAGTTCTTCTTCCGAGCGCATATGCATGCTCCGCCTTTAGAACCTGCTGCCGTTGGCCCAGACGTAAATCAGATACGAGAAGGACCACACGGCGATAAGCAGGTAAGTATAGATGAGAAAAGGAGCTATCGGATTTACTTCCAGATGGTGTCCGCTCTGGCGCTCATGCCCCCTTCTATCTTCGAGTTCCTGCTCCGTTCTCGCTATGCGTCTTCTCGGGTAGCTCGCCCATGCCATGTAGACCATGACAAGAGATATCGCGCCTAGAAAGAGGGCCATCATTCCATACTGAAAATCGACCCAGACGAAAAATCGCATTTTCGCGCCCTTTCAACGATGATAGATGCCCAGCGCCAATGCTGCCGCAAAAGCGATAAAGCCGACCGCCGCTATCACGCACAGCACGGCCGTGTGCACCCTGCTTTTAGCGCGGCTTATGGCTATAATCGGCTCGGAAAGAAGCTCTTTTCCCAGCGGCAGGTACCTTGCCCGTTCCTGGTCCGAAAACTGCCCCGACCGGAGCGCCCAGATAAATGCCGCAAGGCTCACGCTCAGACTGATCACGACAAGGCAAAGCCATCCCGCGTAATAGATCATTTTCCTTCCTCGTATGACGGACTAATGTTTAACACTGCAAACAAAAAGGCCGACGTATGGCGCGAACACTCCTCAACGACGTATTTCGCGTAGCGCGTAAGGCATCCCGCTCGCCTCGTCTGTCTTACTCATCGGGTGGTCAGCGCGGCGCCTTCACCACCGGTTCATAGGAGGCGTCGATCCCCCTGGGCTCGGCGTAGGCATCGGTCTGCCCGATAAACGTAACGGCCACATAATTGCCCACGTCCCAAATCTTTTCGGACTGTAAGTCCTTTTTGAAGTAAGGCATCGCCGTGCCGGTGATCCCGTTCATTATCTGGTAATACAGTATGCCTCCGGAGATCCCCCTGTCTTTCAGTATGGTAAAATTGAGGGGGGGAGGGTAAAGATAAGGCTGGGCAGGCCCCATGCCGTCCCCTACCGGCCCGTGGCAGCCGATGCAAAAGCTCTGGTAAATCCGGTGCCCGCGATCGAGGCCGGCAGTAGAGGTCAGGTAGGGGTTGGGCAGCTTTCTCCAGCCTTCCGGGATATGGGAATCGAGCCATTCGACGTTCTTATCGGGACCGGACTCGAAGGCCGCTATCGATTCGATTTTCCAGTAGTTTTGCCGCGCCATTCTCTCGTCGGCCAATTTGAGTCCGAGACTTTGCTTATAGGCTATGAGGGCCTTGAGTTTCTCGGGGCCGAGAAACTCCCAGGAAGGCATGACCGATTCGGGCCGAGTAAACCTGGGGTTGGCGAAATGAGCCTGATGCCAGTCGTCGGGATGCTCTCCGCCCTCCTGAGAAAGGTCCGGACCCGTGCGCTCCGTCCCTACAAGATGAGGCGAGTCCGCCACATAGTCCCCGGCCTGGGCTATCCTTTCGGAGCCGATGTCCCAGTCGAAGTTGCGGATGAATTGCGTATGGCAGTAGGTACAGCCGTTGTTCACATAGATCGAACGCCCTTCCGCTTCCAGTTCGGTGCGCGCCCTGAAGATATCCGACCCTTGTTCGGTCATCGTCATCCAGGGCAGGATAACGTGCATGAAGAGCACTGGAGCGAAAATGAGCAACCCCCCGAGGACTAGTACGGCCGGCGTCATTCTCATTGTAATTCTCCCTGAAACTCTTCTCCGAATATGCGTTCGCCCGGGGCCTGATCTCCACGGATAGTCCTGATCACGTTATAGAGACCGATGAAAGCCGCGCCGACGATGAGCAGCCCCACGGCCGCGCGCAATATCAAGTAGATATGGAGCATGGGCAGAGTCCGATAGACGGTTTCTCCGTTCAGCCAACTGTTGCCCTGGACAAGACCGGCGGCCGTGAGCACCGTGAAAAATCCGGCCATGCCGAGAACGAGCAGCCAGTATTGGACGTCGGCAAGACGGCCGCTATAAAGTGGTTTTCCCGTTATTCTGGGCAAGAGGTAATACAACCCTCCAAGTGCGATCATCCCCGAAAAACCGAAAACTCCTATGTGGGAATGCGCGATAACCCAGTTGTTGAGGTGAGTAACCCGTTGTACAACCGGCAGGGCCTGGATCGATCCCTGGGTACATGTGAGGATGTACCAGACCAGGCCGGCCATGATGAATCTCCCGCCGATGTCCGCGTGAAAGAGCCCCAGCCTGCCCCGCATCGTCAGCCAGAGGTTCACGAGCACCGTGAAGACGGGTATTATCATTGCGATGCTTCCGGATACGGCCAGGGTCTTAAGCCAGACCGGCACGGGGGCCTGAAGGATGTGATGCGTGCCGATATGAGTGTATATAACCAGGATGGTCCAGAAGCCGACGAGCGACAGAGAGTGGCTGTAGACTGGACTGCGGGCCACCCGCGGAATGACGTAATAAGCTATTGCGAGAGACAGGGGCGTCAGGAACAGTCCGACGATGCCGTGTCCGTAAAACCAGGCCAGAATCGCGTCCGGCAACCCGGTTATTGCACCCTTGGGGCTAAAGACGGCGTGGCCGAAAAAGTAGATGAACCAGGTATATACAAGGGATGCAAATATATACCAGGTCGAGACGTACATTATCTTTTCCTGCCGGTTGGCCGCCGTCTGGAGCAGGTTCATCAATATGAGCGCCATGGACAGCAAAATCCCTATGTTGGCGGGCCAGATCCATTCGGCGTATTCCCTGCCCTGCGAGTGCCCGAGATCGAGGGCCACGATACCAGTAAGAATGGACAGGTTCCAGATCCACAGAGAAATCTTCCCGAGCTTTTCGCTCCACAGCGAAGTCCGCAACACCGCCGGCATTATGTAGTGGGCGCACCCGATTAAAGCCGACCCGGCGAAACCGAAGATCATGGTGGTCGTATGCATGGGGCGGACCCTGCTGAAAACCAGCCCGGCGATTCCTCCATACAGGTCGGGAACCACCATCTGCGTGGCGGCCGTGATACCCTCGACGGCTCCGAGTGCGAACCAGAGGGCCGAACTCAGCAAAAAGAGCTTCGCGGTCCCGTTTTCTTGCACCTTTAGAAACTGCACTGCTTGTACCTCGTCTCGTGTTGCGTCCCACTCATCGATGTTATTAGTGATGACATCCAAGATAGCAGTCGAGCTGCGCGTTTTTCTCCTTGTGACAAGTGATGCAGAAATTCATCTGGAACTGCACCACCGGCAGACGGTCCATGTCCGGCACGCCGACATGACACCTCAGGCAATCGATTTGCGCCATTATGTGCGGCTGATGCCTGAACTTCACATAATCCGGCACAAAGTAGGCCCGGACCCAGGGAACCGGAATTTTTCGGTCCAGATACTGCTTCTCTTTCACAATCTGCGGGTGCATCGGAATTATGTATTTATGGCAAAAGAAACACTTTTCGACCTCCGGCAGTCCCGCATGTTCCGAACGCTCCACGTAGGGATGGCAGAACCTGCAGTTGATCTGCTTTACCCCGGCGTGCACCCGGTGGCTGAAAAATATTGGCTGGACCGGTCCGATATCCTGTGTCGGGAAAAGATAATAGAAGTATACGAGAGTAAGCAGCAGCAAAGCGGCCACCCAGAACCATCCTGCCCACCATCTCGCTTCTTTTCTCGTCGCTTTGGTGCCTTCAGCCATCTTTCCTCGATCCGAAAATAATCGGAAACATTACCCTAAAGATCTGTCCGACCAGCGCGGCGTCACGCCAGGCGCACCTTCTCTTTTTCCGGCTCGAGGGCAACCGCCAGCATCGGGTCGGAAACCGCCAGGACCGGGTACTTCTGCAAAAACGAGCAGACGCAAAACCCAAAAAGACCCAACCATCCCAGGGTGATCAACACTTCGAATACCCCCAGGGGCAGGGACTTGCTCTTCAACATCGAAGGGGTCACCAGGAGAAATTTCTCCAACCAGATTCCGATCAGGATCCAGATGGAGATCGCGGTCAAAAGGACCGGTCTGAGTTTTACTTTTCTGATCACCAGGACCAAAAAAGGTATGATAAAAAGTACGATGAGCACGGTCCACGCCAGTGCCGCCCACGGATCGTAAATGACGCGCCAGATCACGTATCGGGTCTCATCGGGAAGATTGCCGTACCAGATGACCAGAAACTGGACATAGAAAAAATCCAGGGAAACCACGCAGAATGCGAAAAGGAGCTTGCCCAGGTCGTGAAACTGCTTTTTTTCGACAGCATTGCCCATGCCCATTTTCCTGACGGCAAAGGTCGCAAGGACGGCCAAAAACGCAAGCCCCGCATAGAACGAAACCACGAAGTAATAAGCCCCGAAAAGCGTGCTGAACCACTCCGGGTTGAGTGACATGATCATGTCGAATGACACCAGTGTCATAATGAACGCGTAGAGGATGACGTAAGCCGTGGACAGGGCGCTTTCAGTCCACCGCCGATCCACCGCGTCCGGTTGCCCCTCGATATATTTCACATCCCTCATGACAGAACCGCGGGCGAGCAGGACCGCTGTAACGATCAGCAGGAGCAGACCGATGGCCTCTCGCGTAAAGAAAAAAGGCGTGTTCAGCCATGGCGCTTTCTGTTCTTCCGGGTGGAGCACCCACCAGAACGCGTTCTCTCTGCCCAAGAAAAGAGGCCAGAGCAGGATGAACGAAACCGGGAGAAAAATGGTGACCGATTCCGAAAGCCGCTTTATGGGCCTGCCCCAGGTGGCGTTGGTCAAAACCAGGACCGGAGAAAGAAGGAAAGTCCCGAACGCGAGGCCCGTCCAGTAGACGTAATTGGTCAGGTAAGCCGACCAGGCCCTCCTGGCGTCGCCTCCAAAGAGCTCATAGAGGAACGCCGCCGCGCCGATAATCAAAAGGGCCAGGCACAAAGCTTTCAGCGTACCCCAGTTTACCGACCTCTTTGCCAGGTCAATCTCCCGGTACATCTCACTCTTCAATCCTACGGACCTCCTCGGCCCCGAGGCTCCTGAGAAGACTCGAGACCGGCTCGCAGTTGTCCACCGTGCAATGAATCAAAATCCCGAAACGGTCCTGGCTGAAGCGCTTGTCGTAATGAAGGGGCAGGCGCCTTGCCGGCATCCTGGTCAGGATAAGCAAACCCGCGAGCGTGAAAAACACTGCTATGAGAATGAAAAACTCGAAAGCGGGAATAACAGTTGGAATTATCGGGACAGGGGGCTTGCCGCCCACTATGAAGTGCCACTGAATGGATGTGTACCAGACAAGAAAAATCCCGGTCAGGAACCCCAGAATTGCTCCGGTCAGGGTGAAAAATCGCCCCTGCCCCAGAGGCGGCTCGCCCAGCGCCTCCCGAATTTCTTCAATGCGCATCGGGGAATAGACTTCGCCAATCGGGATTTTTTCCCTTTTAAGACCTTGGATTGCCGAAAGCAACTCGTTTAAGAATGGGAAAATTCCGACCACAACCAGCTTTTTGTCCATTGAAGTTTCCCCTTTATTCCCTGACCGGAACCGGTATTGCCTCCTTCACTTCCGTTATCGCGATGGTCGGCAAAAACTTGGCGAACAGAAGGAAAAGGAAGAAAAACAGGGAAAACGAACCGACGAGGATGCCCCATTCTATTATGGATGGGTACTTGTAGATGCCCCAGGAATAGGGGTCGTATTCATGGGCCTCGGAGCCCACGATGATCACGAGGCGCTCGAACCACATCCCGATGTTGACAAGGACGCCTATCGAAAACAGCGCCGCCAGGTTGGTCCTGATTGACTTGAAAAACAAAAATATCGGGACGACCGCGTTGCAGACGACCATCATCCAGAAGCACCAGGAGTAATAACCGGTCATCCGCCACATGTACTGCGCCTCTTCGGCCTTGCCGCCGCCGTACCAGGCCATGAAATGCTCGACCATGTACGAATAGCCCACGATCAGTCCGGTCAGGATTATTGTTTTGGCTATCTGTTCGAGCACTCCGATCGTAATCAGATTTTCGAACCCGAATATCTTTCTCATGGGGATCAGAAGGACCAGGACCATCGCAAGCCCGGAATGAATCGCGCCCGCGACGAAATAGGGAGCGAAAATTGTGCTGTGCCAGCCGGGAACGATGCCCAGGGCGAAGTCCCAGGAAACGACACTGTGAACCGAGATGACGAGCGGAGTGGCAAGGGCCGCGAACAGCAGGTAAGCGGTCCCGTAATGTCTCCAGGAATCGCTGGAGCCGCGCCAGCCAAGGGAGAAAAAACCGTATATCCTGTTTTTCAGACCCGTTGTGCGGTCCCTTATGGTCGCAAGGTCCGGAAGCATTCCCGTGTACCAGAAAAGAAAACTCACGGTGAGATACGTCGAAATCGCAACCACATCGAAGACCAGCGGAGACTGAAAATTGGGCCACAGATTCCGCTGGTTCGGATATGGAATTATCCAGTACACCAGCCATACGCGTCCCAAGTGGATGAGCGGAAACAATCCGGCTGTCATTACGGCGAAAATAGTCATCGCCTCCGAGCTTCTGGAAATGGTCGTTCTCCAGGATGCGCGGAAAAGAAACAGGATGGCCGAAATCAGTGTGCCGGAGTGGGCGATGCCGACCCAGAATACAAAGTTCACCAGGTAAGAGCCCCACATGGCAGGGTGAAGGATGTTCGCCGCCCCCAGTCCGGTTGCGATCTGGTAGCCCCAGGAAAAAGCGCCGATAAGAACGCCCAGCCCGGTGATCGCCAGGCAAAGCCAGTAAAGGCCGCCGGGGGTCCACATGGCCCCTATTATCTGATCGTCCACCGCGCGATAAGTGGTCAGGTTCAGCGGCCGTTCCTCTTGCGCCATCTCGTGCGAAACTGTCGTCTCCATTGCGAACAGTCCTTCGTAACTGCTCAGTTTTTTAGTTTTTAGTTTTTAGTTTTCAGTTTTTAGTTGGAACGTTAGTTTCAGACCCCTCGCTTTTCCGCTTCACTGAAAACTGAAAACCAAAAACTGGTTAAACAATCAGGCGGTAATCTCCTGAGTAACCTTCTTCAAATAGATCACGGCCGGCTTGGTGTTCAGGTACGCCAGCACCTGGTATGCCCTGACATCGTTGATCAGCTTCGATACCCTGCTGTCCGGGTCGAGCAGGCTGCCAAAGATCAGCGCCCCGGTTGGGCAGGTCTGCGCGCAGGCTGTCGTAAAGTCGCCGTCGCGCACTTTTTCGAGGCCTTTGGCCTTGGCGTCGAGTTTTGCCTCTATAATTCTTTGAACACAGAAGGAGCATTTCTCCATTACGCCTTTCATTCTCACCGTAACGTCGGGATTGAGCTGCCACTTGAGCGGCTCGGGCCGGGTGAATGTAAACCAGTTGAAGCGCCGCACTTTGTAGGGATCGTTTTGAGAGCAGAAACGCGTTCCGAAGCAGCGATTGTAAATCTGGTTGTTGAGTCCCTCCACGCTATGCTGCGGCGCGAAGATAGGGCACACGTACTCACAAGGGGCGTTGTCGCAATGCTGGCAAAGCATCACCAGCCATTTCGCCCCCTTTCCGTCATCGTCGAAATATCTCTGGACCCGTATCCAGGACATCTCGCGTCCCTTGAGGATCTGCTCTCTTTTCACGACGGCGACGTTGTTTTCGGAGTAGCATCCGGCCACGCATGCGCCGCAGCCAATGCAGCGGTCGAGGTCCACGACCATTGACCAGCGATATTCTTTATACATTTGAGGCGGATAGAAATCTTTCGACTTCAGATAGCCGTCGGGCAGGGGGTAATAGATTTTTGGCTTTTCTCCGGCCGCCGCCATTCTGTTTCGCTCCTCCAGGGACATTGTCACCGCCATGCCTCGGCCTTCCTGGAAAAAGCTTCCGTCGGTATGTGCAATATCGAAAGTCTCGCCCGTCTTTTCGATCTCGGGATTCAATTGCTCGCGCCGGATAGAGCCGCAAACAGGATCGATATCAGCAGCAAGAAGTTCGAAAGGATTAGCGGGAAGCCCGGTTGCAAACCTGCCGAAGCTGGAATGTCCCTGGCCGACCGGGATTGCGACCACACCCTCCGGTACGGTGTAGATGGGAAGGGCCGGAATCCGGATTGTCCCGGCGCCTGATTTTACCTGGAGAAGGTCTCCTTTCTTCAGGTTCAATTTCTCGGCCGTCCGCGGATGAATTTCCAGCCACCCTCCCCAGGTCGTCTGGGTCATCGGGTCGGGTATCTCCTGGAGCCACAGGTGATTAGCCATACGGCCGTCATAAAATTGTATAGTCGGGTAGATGACCAGGGGCGGACCTGCCCCTTGCTTCGGCTCCTGTTCGGGAAAACTGAAAGCCGGCGCGGGCGGTGAAAGAGCCTTGGCCGAAGCCGCCTGTCGCGGCCAGTAGCCGCCCCGCACGACCATGTCCTGCCAGAAAGCATCGAATGAATCGCTTCCCGCCTCGGTCGCTATTCGCGTCCAGTATCCCTGCATGGCCTCGTAAAAATCCTTGAAGGGAAAGCCGTCCTCTCCTTTTACCTTTTTGCCCGTGGAGATCAGGACATCCCCCATGTGTTTCGTATTGAAAACCGGTCCCATAACCGGCTGCATGAACCCGGTTATCCCGCTCCTGGGCGAATAATCTCCCCAGCACTCGAAAGAATAATTGGTGGGCAAAACCAGGTGGGCCAAGGCGCAGGTCTCGTCAATGGCGGGAGAAAACCCGGCCACGAAAGGAACGGCCTTCATCGCTCCTGCAAAATCCCAGGATTTGGGAAGCGAGAAAACCGGATTCACTCCTCGGAAGATAAAAACGTCCACCCCTCCGGAACGCATCCGGTCTGCAATGGCTTTAACCTGATCCGCGCGCGCGCAAAGGCCGTAGGAGGATTCCCGGGTGAAATCGATAGCCGAAAGGCTCGCCGGCTTGATCGTGCAGAGCAGGTTTGCGGCAATCGCCGTCTCGGTTGAGTTAGGCAAACACTGTGCAAGGCCTTCGGCGATCGCAAAAGGGCGATCCGCGCCGACAAACCTTTTCGCAATGGCCTGAATCAGGCCCGGGTCGCATCCGGCTGTAGCGGCCGCCTTTTCAACGGACCAGTTATTGACCATGGATGCAAGCGCCGCCCTGCGCTCATCGGACATTTCGCGCGCAAGGCCCTTATCGAGGATTGCCCGGATAATGCCGAGTCCGACCGCATACTCCGTTCCGGGACGCGTTGGGACCCAAAGGTCCGCATTGTTTGCCGTCATTGAAAGCCGGGGACCGACGAATACGAAGCCATTTTTCCTATCGGCTTTTAAAGGATGAAAAGAGCCGAACTGACGGGCAAACTCGAGGTTCGATATCCAGGTCTCCAGCAGGCCCGCGTTAAAAGATATGAGAAAATCGAGTTCATCGAACCGGTAAGAGGGAACCGCATCGATGCCGAAAACTACCTGGTTGGCTTTTCTCAGGGGTTCATACGACCACGTTTCATACATCAAATGGCCGTTTTGCTGTCCCATTTCGTTCAGCCAGTGTCCTGTCAAATCGCGTAAGGACCCCGTGATCAGGTCCGTCATAATGACTATGCGGCCGCTCCCGCCCTTGCGGACCGCTTCACTCAGTTTCGAAACCAGAATCGATTCCCCCCGGTCCCAGGTTACGGGGTCGAAGCCGCCGTCCGGCTTTCGCGCCATGGGGCAGGGAAAACGGTCGGGATTGTAGAGGCCGTGCAGGGACGCCTGCCCTCGCATGCAGAGTTTGCCTCCGCTGACAGGGTGCGTCGGATTTCCTTCCACTTTTACGATGCGTCCTTCACGATTCTTCGCGAGCATTCCGCATCCCGCCGGACATTCGCGGCAGGTCGTCGCGTAATAGACGCCTTTACCGGGGACGACATCTTCAGGCGGATTAATGTAAGGAAGCAGATACCGGGTTGGCTCGGAGCAACCGCTCAACACCGCTCCGGCTCCAACTGCACCGAAAAGCTTGAGAAAATCCCGGCGGCGAAGATCACGCATTTGAAAAATTCCGTAATGATTCAAGGGGAACGCAATGAAAAAAGCTGAAACCTGCCCGAGGAGTTCCGGGTGAATTCCGACCTGCTTGGCCACTCCTCATATGACAGACTATACATCCAGCACTGAAGAAAAAATGTAACTCGCCCGCGCGTGGCGCTCCGTACGTGCTTCGCGGAACGCCGGCCTCTGAACATGTCAGCCTGCGCGTTGGGCTTGTAGCACAAGCCTTGTGCGGAAAATAATATCGCGGGTTGCGATTACAATAGCGCCGTGGTGTTTTTAGCGGGTTTTCAGGCTCAACTTTGTCGGCAATCTCAGTTTATCTGTGCCTTCTTCAGATCGGCGACGATGACCAATACATTTTCAGGTTTGAGGTACTTGCCGGCCACCCTGAGAATATCGTCTGCCGTTACCGCATTTATCAGCGAGGCATACCGATCGGGATAATCGGAGCCGAGTCCGTAGAATTCGATCTGCGCCAGGAACTTGGAGTAATCCTGCTGTGAGCTGCTGTATTTCAATGGAAAATTGCCTATCAGGAACTTCTTTGCGCCCTGGAGTTCCGCCTCTGAAACCGGCTCTTTCTGGAGCCGCACCAGTTCTTTCCGGGCAAGTGCAATGGCGTCCTTGACGGACACATCCTTTGTCTGGATAACCAGGCGAAAGGAGCCCGCATATTTGCGCGCGGCCAGAACGCTTTCGACGGCATAGGCAAGTCCGTTCTTTATCCGTATCTCCATCATGAGCCGGCTCGACAGGTCCCCCGACCCCAGGATCTGATTCATCACATCGAATGCGTAATAATCCCCGTCGGCTCGCTCCAGGCCCGGGCAGCCGATTATTATAGCGGCCTGCGACACGGGTTTATCGATATCGACGTTTACGGGACCTTCAGAAAAATCGGTTTGAAAAGGCATTTCGGGAATGGCGGTCGCCTCCCATGTGAGCAGTCTTGGCACTATCAGGGTTTTTACTTCCTCGGGGGTTATGTCTCCTCCGATCACAAGCACGGAATCGTTTGGCTTCCAAAAAGCCGAATAGAATCTTGCAAGATCTTCCGTCCCGATTCCTGCGACCGATCCCTCCGTTCCATCGACCGTGCCGGCATAGGGACTGTTTTTGAAAAGAGTGCTCTCAAAGGCCCTGTTTGCCACCTCCAGGGGGTCGTCCTCTTTTTCTCTCAGGGACCCGATGATATCGTCTTTTTGACCGGCCACATCCGCGGCGGGAAACGTGGGATGGAGAACTACATCGGTAAAAAGTTCGATCCCGGTGTGAAGGTCCTTTTTGAGCACCTGCATCCCCACTGAGGCGAAATCCCTGTTGCAATCCGCGTCGAGACTTCCCCCGATAAAATCGAGCTTGTCATTTATTTCGTCGAATGAGAAGCGGCCGGTCCCGAGCAGAACAGACTTGGCTGTGAGGTTAGCGAGCCCCTTTTTGTCCTGCGGATCGCGCCACGAACCCGCGGATACGACGAGTTGCAGGGTGACCGCCGGAATCCCGTGGTCTTCGAACACCAGCAGCTTCAGTTTATTGGGCAAATCAATTCTTTCGGCCTTTGGCATCGCCATACAGCAGTTCTTGGCCGGCCAAGCCAAGATCAGGATCAAGACGAACACAATGCATGCATTTTTTCGGTTCATAACCGCCCCGCTCCGCTCGCGTCGAAAATCCAAAGTCCAGGGCCAAACGTCCGAAGCTCCGCGCACCGCCGCGTGCAGCCCGGTTTCCTAGGGTGAGGCAGTCCCATTGCTCGAAGCGTGAAGCCTCACGCCCTTCTCCTTTATGGGTCCTCCGGGCTGAGACAGTCCCTCGGACGGCAGCTTAACGGGCGGTCCAGTCGGAGTGAGAACGCCGACATTGCGGTTTCGGGCCGTGAAGTATTTTGCGGCAACCCGTTGAATCTCCTGCGGCGTAACGCTCCTGATCGAGGAGACATAGGCGCCGATAGCCGTCCAGTCGAGGGCTGTTTCGTACTCGGCCAGCTTCGTGCCAAGGGAAAAGAGGGTTTCCTGGTCAAAAACGAAAGCGGCCTCGAGCTGGTTTTTAGCCTTTTCGAGTTCTCTTGGACCGACAGGCGTTGTCCTCAGAAGCTCCATCTCCTCGTAGATCGCTTTTTCCACCTCTCCAAAATCCTTCCCCGGTAGAACGGATACAGTGACGTAAAACAGGCCCGGGTCCTGGGAAACCAGGTTATAGTCCACGGACGATTCGAGCACGAGCGCTTTTGCGCGCACCAGGCGGTCATAGAACCTCGAACTCTTCCCCTCGGCAAGAATCGCCTTTATGACCTCGAGGACGTAGCCGTCCTGGCTCCGCAGGTTGGGAACATGCCACGCGACCGAAAGGGTGCCCACCTGGGCCGGACGTTCTACTATCACACGTTTTTCTCCGGGTTGGGGAGGGTCCTGAAAAAGCATCTGCTGAGCCGGTGTTCCACCTGGGATCTCCCCGAATGCCCTTTCAATCTCCGGCAGAAGCTCTTCCTTCTTGAAGTCCCCGATGACCACGACGAAAGCGTTGGCCGGATTGTAGTATTTTGAGTAGAAAGCCTTGACGTCTTCGACCGTGAGTCTTTCCACGTCCTCCATCCATCCAATTATCGGCCAGTGATACGGTTGAGACTGGTAAGACGCCGCATCCAGTTGTTCGAGCAGAAAAGACTTCGGATAATCATCCACTCGCATACGCCTCTCTTCGAGAACTACCATCTTCTCTGTTCTGAAATCGCTTTCTCTCAGGACCAGATTGTGCATGCGATCGGATTCCAAATCGATAGGTATTCTAATGTTGCTGGAGGAAAGAGTTTCGAAATATCCCGCAAAATCGTGCGACGTGGTGGCGTTTTGCTCTCCCCCGGCTTCGTAGATTTCCTTGACAAACTCCTCTCCGCTCACCTCTTCGGTGCCTTTGAACATCATGTGCTCAAGCATGTGAGCGAGCCCTGTCTTACCCGTTATTTCATTGCGGGCCCCTGCCCTGTACCACACCTGGAATGAAACGAGCGGAGAGTCGTGTTTTTCGACCATGATGATTTTGAGGCCGTTTGAGAGCCGGGCCTCGGATGCGCCCTTGAATATCTCACCGGAACAGAGGGAAGGAAACGAAAGAAAAACGGCTGACAGTAAGCAGAAAGCAGGAAGCAGGGAGCGGGAAGCACGGAGCAGGAAGCTACAGGGTCTCTTTGCTCCACACTCCTTGCTCCTCGCTTCTCGCTCCTTACCTCTCGCTCCCTGCTCCCCGCTTCTTGCTTCACGCTTCTCGTTCTTCATGACCGCTCCTTGCTATTCGTTTCCCGCTTCTTGCTTCCCGCTTCACGATAACAATCTGCCGTTTAAATGCAACCGGAGAAAGTGGAGACCGGGTCCCCGCAGCAGTTCGAAACAATTAACAATTGTATTAAAAATGCCCTATTCTTATCTTTTTGCGAAATTACGCCTAAATCCAATCCGATCCAAGGGAGATTTCAAAAATGGCTGACATGGAACTCAGCGCGGAAGAGCTTGCAGCGAACGACGGCAGGGAAGGCAAGCCCGTCTATATCGCATACGAGGGCAGAGTCTATGACGTGAGCCGGAGCAAGCTCTGGAAAACGGGTTCACACATGAAGCGCCATCCCTCGGGCAAGGACCTTACTGTGGATTTGAGCGCCGCCCCTCACGGACCGGAAGTCTTCGAAAGATACCCGCAGGTCGGGGTTATAAGCCGGAAACAGGTTCCCGACGTTGAGGAAAAAACATTTCTTGAACCACTGTTCAAAAGAATACCTTTTCTTCGAAGACATCCTCATCCGATGACGGTGCATTTTCCCATAGTATTCATGCTTTCCACCGTCTTCTTCACTTTTCTCAATCTCGTGACAGCCGATCCTTCCTACGATGAGACCGCTTATCACTGCCTCTTCGGCGGTGTAATTTTTACCCCGATCGCCATGTTGACCGGTTTTGTATCCTGGCGGGTCAATTATTTAGCCAGACCGTCTCGGCCCGTTTACATAAAGATGACCGTCTCGGCGCTCATGCTGGTGGTTTCGGCCCTTACGCTTGTCTGGCGGGCAGTGATGCCGGATATTCTGACGAGACTGAGCGGCGTGAGCTTCATTTATCTATTGCTCGCTTTTTCCCTTTGCCCTATGGTTTTAGTAGTAGGGTGGCACGGGGCCAAGCTTACCTTTCCAATTGAAAAAGAAAGTGGCAAGCATCACTTGGAAGGCTGAAATATGGAAGGTGAACGCCGCAGAGTGCTGGTAGCCGTCGACGGCTCCGAACAAACGCAGGGGCTTGTCGATTACCTGGGAGGCATAATTTCGGCCCGGAATACCGAATTGGTTCTCTTCCATATAATGCCGAATGCCCCGGAATCGTTCTATGATTGGGAAAAGGACCCGGGCGCCCTGCCGAAAGCGGACTATTTAAGAAAATGGGAATCGGAAAGAGAAAAAGAGCTCCGCAATTTTATGCGCGATATTCGGCGGCGGCTCACGGAGACGGGAATACCTGAATATTCTATTATAATCAGCATCCGGAAAGCCAGGGAAGGCATAGCGAGAGATTTGCTGCAGGAAGCCAGGAGCGGGTATGATGCCATAGTGGTTGGCCGGAGCGGATTTGGGGCGGCCGGCGCACAGGTGATGGGAAGCGTCGCGTCCAAAGTGGTTGCAAAGCTCGATGCCGTCAGCCTGTGGCTGGTGGGGAAAACCGCGGGCAACAAGAGCGTAATCATAGCCATTGACTCGTCGGAATCGGCCATGGGCGCCGTGAAGCACGTGTCCAAGATGGTCAGCGTCTCTAACGTCACCGTTAAGATCCTTCATGTGGTCCGTGGCGTTAAAGTCTCCTCGACCGGCGCTGGGAAAACATTTCCGGAAGAATACAGGCGGCGGCTGATCGAGGAAGCGGAAAACCTGATCGGGCCGGCTTTCGATGCCGCAATTCATATCCTTGTCTCATCGGGAATCGAGCCGGATAGGATCTCGACTAAAGTTATTTCCGGCGTGGCGAGCCGCGCGGGGGCCATTTTTGAAGAAGCTGTCCGCGACGGGTGCGCTACGATAGCCGTGGGAAGAAAAGGGCTGTCCAACTTGGGTGAGTTCGATATGGGGCGCGTGACAGGCAAGCTCGTCCAGCTCTCGGGAGGCCTTGCGCTCTGGGTGGTTGCCTGAGTTCACCATGATCGAAACCTGATCCTTTTTTACTTCTTCCAATGCTTTAATAGTCTAGAATTTCTCCCCTTTTTCCGATATTAATGCTGCACCTGAGTCGCAAAGTGGCTTGGAGGAGGAATGGACTCGATTCAGCTCTTGTCAAAAGCAATTATTGAAACTCTCAAGGAATTTTCGTCAGACAAACGTACACTGACGATGGAATCTCTGTGCCATGCCCTTTTGGCGAAAGGGGCGATTTGTTCACTGCTCGACCACCTTTCGGCTTCAGGTATCGAACACGATCCGGATCCCGCCCCGGCCCGGCCCGAGGCTGCGGTGGCTTTCAGGCAGATCCTCGATACCTTCAGGATGATCCTCGCAAGCATCGAATCAATCTCTTGCGAAGAACACATCACTCGTATATCCGATATGAAACGGCGCCTCGCTGATTGCGATTCGCCGGAATCCCTTGCAGACCAAAGCGGCGAGATCCTCAGCGTTATCAACGCGGTTGTCACCCGGTCCGTCGAGGAAGTCGATTTTACCAATGAGTTCCTGTTGGAACTGAGTGAAAACCTCTCGTCGATGGAAGGACAACTGTTCTCATACCAGAGCCATAGCCGTGAAACGTATGAACTTCAGGGCCAGTTCTGCGATAATCTGCTGTCTCAGACCCAGCAGATGGATCAGGCCGTCGTTTTCGCAAGGGCGCTTGAAGATGCTCGCAATATTATCTCCTCGCGGCTTGCACTCATCGGAAGAGCAATTCAAATGAAGCGCCAGGAGGATGAAATCCGGCTAAAGAAGGCGGATTCCACCATTGCCGAACTTCAAACCAGCGTCCGCAATTACAATAAGGAAATATCCCTGGTGACACAGCGGGCGATCGAACTTGAAAAAGAAGTGCTGCTGGACCCGCTGCTTCAGATAAATAATCGCCGGTCCTACGACTTCAAAATCGAAGAAACCTTGAGGGACTACCACCGCACCTTCCAGCCCTTCAGCCTCATCCTGATAGATGCCGATCATTTCAAGGAAGTAAACGATGAGTTCGGGCACCGGGCAGGGGATAAATGCCTGCAGGAATTGGCGAAACTGGTGCAGGGTTCCGTGCGCAAGGCCGACTTTGTGGCCCGCTACGGGGGAGAAGAACTGATAATCATTCTCCCTGGAAGCATTGCCGAGAACGCACAAAAGATCGCCGAAAAAATCCGGGACCGCATTGACAAGACCCGGTTCTACTACCAGGATCAGGTAATTCGCCTCACGATAAGCCTTGGAGTAACACAGGTGATGCCCACGGACTGCGAAGTCGAGGAGCTTTTCGAAAGGGTGGACGAGGCTATGTACCACTCAAAAAGAAAGGGCCGCAACATAGTCTCGGTTGTATAACCGGCTTGCGCTCTTCAGCCCGTCCGGAAAAGAATTTCAAAACAAATAAATCTTCGTCTCTCTTATCCGCCAACCGGCCTCATTGCTGCTTGGAGTACCAATCCAGCACATACTTCAGTTCTCCCGCGGGTGAAGGGCACGCCAACACACTGCGGTTTCTCAAAATCTCCACGGGAAGCAGCCCCGGCGTGTTGTAGAAAGCCGATGTCGAGCCGTAATCCACCTGAATCGCGGCCCCCTCGAACGAAAGGCCTACGAAAAGGCCCCTGCTTCGCGAATAAGACAGGATCTCCGCCCTCAGCAGAATGTCCGTTCCGGCTTCGGCTTGCCGCCCGACCGGACCCGCCGCCACCGAAGCGTCGGCCCCGAGAGTGAATTTGCCGCTGCATATCTGATCGAGGCTGCGAATGCTTTTCAGCACGAGGATTACATCGGTTGACTGAACGCCGATCTGCCACCCGATGCTGCCTCCTATAAGGCGAAAAAAGACGGGGTTGCTCCAGCATCCGTCCTCATTTCGAATCAACATTACCCCAACTCCGTAGCGGCCGCCCAGAATAAATCCCGCCTTGAGCAGATCGGGAAAAATCACAATCCCGTGCGCGGAGGCCAAAAGACTTGGCGGGATTGCATTTTCTGGGATTTCCATAATCTCTTTTATGACGGCGGTCGAAGCCTGGACCTTGGCATCCTCGCTCACACCGGCGGTGGATGCAGCGGGTGGAAGGAAGAACAGACTCAAGGCAATGATAAAAACGGCAAAACTGGTCCTGTGAGCCATGATATGTCCCCTTTTGGCTTGAAATTGGTTCTTGGCCGCGCTGTTGTTTCAGGTGATGGATTACTATTGCTAAAGCAGGAGTGTCTTGTCAAAGGAAAAAAGAGGTGCCTTCTTTCCTCATGGGGTGACAAAGTCAAGCTTGTTACTCCTGCTCATATTCCGGAGGGCTGTTTATGACTGCGGGCCACAAAGCCCGGGGTGACGGTGGCGCATAGAAGGGCGGCCGGCCATTGGGCAGGCCGAATCAGAGAATAAGAAACGGGTGGCCCCACTGACCGGTCCTGCCAGGGTGGACAACACCTCCGAGCGTTCGGAGACGCCGCAGGAGCACCTGTTTGAGGATTTCCGATAAGTTTTCCTCCACTGCTTTTCTTCCCGCACTCATGCAATGCTCGATCGACCCGAAGTCAGCCCAGAATATGTCGCCGATTTGTGGAACGATCAGGACGTCCGCGGCTGATTTCCGGTGCCTGGTGAGAAGAATTCGGGTGATTTCATTACAACGAAACAGCACCTCCATTGCCGACCTGGGTGATGGGACCATTCCGGAAATCTCGAGGGTTGCGTCCACGGCAAGGACGAAATGGGCTCCAAGGGCGACCGCCGGGGCTGCAGGGACATTGTTTGTCCAGCCGCCGTCAACCAGCAACCGTCCGTTTATCTGAACCGCCGGAAAAAACCCCGGTATCGACGAGCTCGCGGCAACGGCTGCCCTCAAAGACCCTTTAGTCAGTACGACTTCTTCTCCCGTCATCAGGTCCATTGCTACCGCGGCAAACCGGACTGGCAGGTCCTCTATGAGCACGTCAGGGATCAGTGCGGCGATCAGCCTTTCATACATATCCGCCGTTATCAGTTCCATGCGCAGCATAGTTTGAGTATAGAGGACCCCTTTTCTGAAAAGCCATATGAAGCGGTTAAAAAAACCGTCCTGGTTGAAATATACCGGGTTCTCCTCTACCACGTTGGAGGCGGCTTTAACGAAGAGCTCGCTTTCAAAGGACCTTTTCACGCGCTCTTTAACTTTTGCCGAGTCTTCATAGCAGGCATAGAGGCCGCCGATGACCGCGCCCATACTCGTTCCTACTATCAACTCGAAACTGAGGCCCGAACGCTCGATTTCCTGGATCACCCCCAGGTGAGAAAGGGCTCGGGCAGAACCTCCGCTAAGCACAAGAGCGGATTTGAAGCGAGGCATTCGTTTTCCTTCCACCGTAAATAAAACTATCGCAGCCAGCTTGGTTTCTATCCGGAAACTCAAAATGGAACGCGATTTCCGGTTTGTATTCTTCCGAAGCGAAAGCCCTGGAAAAGACAAATGGGAAGGGAGGGACGCGGATGAAATTTGTCCCCCTCTCCCTGTCACTTCTTGCCCTTACCGGATTGTAAAAACCGGCAGCCCGGTGTATGCAATATAATCAATCCAATCGCAGCCCGAAAGGAGCGGATCATGGCTGAAAAACCGGTCAGGATACCTGTCGAGGGAGGCAAGATAACTCTCGAAGGGTTATTTCAAGAGGGACGAAACGGCAGGAATGCGGTCTTGTGCCATCCCCTTCCGCTCTATGGGGGCAACATGCACAATAACGTTGTGGAGACCGCCCGGCAGGCGTTTGCCCGTCTGGGATGGGCAACTTTGCGCTTCAATTTCAGGGGCGTGGGCGCAAGCGGCAGGTCCCGGGGCCAAGACCAAAAAGATGCCCAAGATCTCAACGCCGTCTCTGAATATCTCAAAACCTGCTCGCCGGGACCCATTGATTTCGCGGCTTACTCCTATGGAGCATGGGTCGCGTTGGAGGCAATCCGAATGGGCCTTTCCCCTGATTCGCTAATACTCCTGTCGCCTCCACTGGACTTTATTTCTTTTGAGGGACTCAAACTGCCGGAAGTCCCACGACTCGTCACGATCGGAAACCAGGATGATTTCTGCTCCGTCGAATCCTTGAGAAAATGGCTCTCAACCCAGCCAGGCCCCCCCGTACCCATGGAAATCCTTCCCTACACGGACCATTTTTATTGGGGCACCGAAGGGGAACTATACGAAAAAATTGACGCCTTTATCAGGCGGAATTTCTGAAAGGAAGCGGGAAGCGGGAAGCGGGAAGCGGCAATCACTTCTTCTGTAGCGTGATGCAAGAAGAAAAAGCAGGGAACGTGAATTATTTTTCTCGCAAACAGCGGATATAGGCAGCCAGTTGGGCTGAAATTGCGTCCAGTTCTTCTTGTAATTTGAGTGTATCACCGTATTCAAGATCCTGAGCCGGAATGCAGTAATAGCGACATTCCTCCAGTGAGCCTTCGGCAGTATTAAAGAATCGTGCCTTGTCAGCCGTTGTCTACTTTCGAAATCCCTCGGCAATATTCGCCGGAATGGACACGGCCGCGCGCCGGAACCGGCTGACGATACCGAATCGCTCATCCGCCGGGAAAGTCGCTGTCAGGCGATATACGCCTGGTGCGAAGGCATGCGAATTCTTCCAGACATCCAAATCCTGAAACGTTTTTGCCGGTATCTTCATTCTCTATTTTCTAACCCTTGCTCCTTGCTCCCTGCTTCCCCGCATCTCAGCTTCCCGCTTCTTTCAAAACCCACGGCTACAAGTTCCGTGACAACTACTCCCAGGTAGGCCCCAAATATGAGGTCGCTTATGAAATGCGCCGTCAATACGACACGGCTCGCCATTACGGCAAGGGCCAAGATCAGCCAGAGATATTTGAATCGCCCGGTCGCAACGCTCAATCCATAACACAGGGCGGCTATCGTATTGGCATGGCCGGATGGAAACGAAGCATAATCGTAGTGATGCGCGAAGGGCTCGAATTTATAGATGCCACTGGAAATAAGAAGGCATGGCCTGCTCCTTCCCGCCAGCACCTTTATCAGATCGTTTGCAAGCCCCGAAAGGATGACGGCCGTGAAAAGAAACAGGCAAACGTTTGCCACGGCTTCGTTTTTATTGATAAACCTGAAATAGACGAATGCGGCGGATGCGGCTGCCAGGTAAGGCCAGGACAGCCCCAGCAGGGTTATAAACCCAAATACGCTTTTGGTTGAATTATTGACCGTGGCAAAAAAAAGCGCGGCCGGCCGGTCAAGGAACTCATAGCAGACAAGGCAGAGCGCAGTGGTGACAAAAAAGAGGAGCAGGGCCGAGGGACCTGACTTCATTTCGAGCCTCTTGAGCCGGGTAATGGATGTGAGAACGGCCCCATAAGCGCTGACTTACCGTCATTCCGGTTGAAGCTCATTGCCGTCAATTTCGGAAGCGACAGGTTCAATAGAGACTCTCGGGTGGCCCGGATAACGACTTATCCGGGCCACCCTTTTAGCACGACACCAAGTGTTACAGCCGAGCAACCCGGCGAGACCCGGACCACTCAAAAACATCGCGGTAAGCTGACGGCAATGACCTCACGCTGCTCTTATAACAGCTCGGCCTCCGTCAAGTAAACCCGCGCTTCACAATTCTGCTGAGGGGCGCAATAATCCGAACGGCCGCCTGAACCGCCTCGGCATTCGGGCTTGCAGCGGGAAGCCTTCTTCGTCCGATGCCCTACTGATCGTAACGGTACACGAACAAGACGTCGGCACGCACGGGGGGGGACCCCGACGATTGTGCGCTCGTGGCGACCGTGTAATAGAAGCAGCCATCATAGCAAGGAGCGCCGGTGATGCCAAGGGCCGTTGTCGTAGAGTTATCGAGGACTTTGACGTAAACCGTGTAATTGGAGAGTGCAAAGGTTATGTCCCAAAATTGGGTGGGGTCGGGATTGGTCGCATTGGCCTGGGTTGTACATCCTGCCCATCCCGGCGCCTTGGACCAGTCTGCCGTCGCGGTGCTCAACTTTACTTGAAGGCAATTGCCCCCATTCGGACTCGCGCCGAGAGGCGTGGCCGCCGGAGCATTTTGCGCCATGTAAATGAACAGGTCGGCCCCAGCCTTCGCCGCGTCCAGCGCGACCGTGTCGCCTTGCTCCAGACTTGCCAGCTTCGTATCCTGGCTGGCGAGCCTGAACATGGTCGCCACGAGTGCAAATCCAAGCACGAGAAGCATCAGGGTGACGAAAAGGACTATGCCTTTTTGATTTTTGATCGAGTTTATCATTTTTCTCAGTTCGATCTCACCTGGGTGTCACGTTCGTCAAATTCAGCAGGTTCATAGGTTTTACATCCATTTCAAGGATCTTCCACCGGTATTGATTGTCTGCGCCCGCAGTCGCAGCCGCAGGGTTGAAGCTGCTCAGCGAAGGAGTTCCCGGAAGGGCCAGACTGCTCCACTGCTGAAAGCCGTTCGGCGGCGCTGGATAATTAGTGCTATCGAGCCCGTGGGCAATGTCCTGGTCGCCCAGGTTAAAGATACCGGAAGCCCTGAAATCGGGTGACTTGCCGGTATCGCCGCGCCCTTCCTGGTAGAGCACAAATACTCTGACTTCACGGAGTTGCTGCTGTATTTGAACGGCGCTCATTCCGACCAGGTTGTCCTGCCACTGGATAGCGCCTGCGCCGTTGACAAGCCCAAAGGCTACCTGAAAATCCATCACACAGTCGATCAGTGGAGTTGGATTGAGTTGGCCGGTGACCTGATCGACTACGCTCCGATACAGGGTGTAGGTGTTTGGAGCACAATAACTGGGATAGGCGCCGGGAATATTGTCCAGGTAGTAATCCACGCGGTTGAACGGCATGTTGTGCCCCCCGGTGCTGTTATCAAGACCGAAAATGTAGTAGACATACTGGGGGTTGGGGTATGGTATGGCGGAGGCGTTGGCAAAATAACCGGCATTGAATTTATAACAGCTCCATTGTCCCTCGCCGGGCAGCAGGAGGCCGGTATTGTCGAGAATGATGAAGTTGTCGGCGTTGACGCCGCCGCCTCCAGCGGTAAAGTCCATTACGGGATCTCCCCAGAGTTTGACCTGTGGGGTGGGAGCTGAGAGGATCATGGACCACTTCTTGCCCGTAGAATTATTAAAGGTGTTGGCCGCGCTCGATTTTATGACCAGCACATCGGAGTTGTTTGCGCCCGAGTTGTTTAGATGCGCCAATGCTCGCGGCCCGCTTGGGACGCTGCCCGAATCGTTGAGAAGGGCTGGATTGTAGAAACCACCGAGTACGGCGGCGGCTTCGGTGTAAGTGGCGCCCGGCGCCAGGCTTGAGGGCAGCCCGAACCCAGCCATTTCGATGTCGTAGCGCAGCAGTTTCAATCCGTTCAATCTGTCCATATAATCCTGGGACAGCCTGCTATGGGTCCTGTGAGTCCTTTGCAGCTTCACATAGGCCGTGGTTGCCACACCGATGATAATCATCGCAATCGCGAGGCTGACCATCAGTTCTACCAGAGTCATACCGCGCCGGCTGTTCATTGCATCTGCCTCACTACTGTCTGCAGAACGTAATAATATTGCTGCTTCTTATACGTCCATTGAATCGTGAACTGCGTCAAAGTCATTCCCATGCCCAGGGGACTTGCGACAACCGTGGGCTGGGTGAAAGTAACCGTATAATTGACCAGGAGGTTTCTCACCTGCCGCGAAATGGTTTGAGGAGTCGGGAGGGTCGCGATGTTGGTATATGGCATGTTCCTGACCATTTCCTCCTGTTCCTGCGCTATCTTTATCGCATCGTTGCGCATCTCGCTCCTCATGTTTTGATCGAGCGCCTTCATGATGCCGACCATGGAAGCCGTCAGGCCGAAAGCCAGGATCAGCAGGGCAACCATGACCTCTATGAGCGTAAAGCCCTGTTTATTGCAACGGTCCTTCGTCATGGATACCTCTTATCTTGGCTGGCAACTTCCGCCATTCATCTTTCCTAAAGTTATTTTCGTGCTCGAAACCGACACGCAATCCACGAAGGCCCCGAAGCTGGGAGCAACGGAAAATGTAATCGGATTGGCCGTATCGGCGGCATTGGCAACATTAAGAAAGCCCCTGCCGTCAAAGCTCACGCTCTGCTGGCCGGCCGAAGGGGTGATGGCATACTTTGGGGTCACCACTGCCCCGATCCGGACATCCGTACCGGTATCATCGATTGAATTGTTAAGCGGGCTACTGTTATCATACCTAATTTGGTAAGAAGCAATGATCGCTCCCCCTCCCCACCATACGCCCGATACGACCTTGGCGCTGTAAGCGTTCATGCGCGCAAACTGCAGATTGCCGTAAAGCTGGACCATCTGGCTTTCGATATTGTGCTTCGTATTCCATATCGAGAATGAGGGAATACCCCACGCCAGCAATAGGATGGCGATCGATACCACCACCATAAGTTCAACCAGGGTGAACCCTCTTTGCTCTTTCATTTTTCCATCCATTGTATCATCTGCCCCATTTTGTTCTTCGGCACGGTCGGCGGGATGAACGGCGGAGCGCTTTCCGGGGGCATGCCCTGATAAAATGGGGTTGTCTTGTCACCGTTAGAGGTGAATGAACTCGGGGGGGCGGCGGTATTCGGGTTGCTGCTGGTGCTCGTGTTTATGTTGATCTTGTTAATTGCCCCGGTTGAAGTTTGCATATACAGGGCGCCGGTCAGGTCCGTTGCAATAGTATATCCGCCGCACGTCCTGTCATCGAGCGCGCCCCCCGTGGCGCAGTTGAGGCCCCACACCCGGCTCTGGCCGCCATAGCCGCATGGATCCGCCGTGGGTTCGCTGGTGGTCAGAAATATCATGTTGTTCGCCGCTGCGGTGGGGTCGGTCGTCATCCTTTCATTAAGATAGGGGTAGGCGCCTGTATCCAACGTGTTTATCCAGCCGGCCTCGCTAAGGGACCCCTGCTGCAAATTGGTGCATGCGTTTTGGCTGTCGTTCAAGGCGGAGGTGAAGTCGGCGCAACTGCACATATTACCGGTCGATTGATTATTGCAACTTTGCGCGTTGGCTTCGTTACAGATAAACGGTATTCCCATGATATAATCCAAACCTGAATTGGCGGTACCGGTATAGCTGTCCATGGGGTAAAAATACCTCCCTGTTCCGGTGTATAAATACCACGTGTTGAAGCACTGCTCGGCCGCCACCTGTGAGGTTATGGCCCGTTGGGCGTTATAAAACGACGCGTCATACGTCCATTGTGTAGCGTCCAGGGAGTTGGTTGTGTCGATGGTGTAAGTGTCGAAAGTGTTGCTGGGGCCCGCGCTTACGCCGGTGTAGACTTTCCCGATGCCCCCCTGCCAGTTGCCTAGACGGCACGAAGTGTACGGCGCCGTAGTGCAATCGGAGTTATGAGTGCAGGTTTGGGAGTAGTTGAAAGACGTGCCACTGGAGCAATAACTTGGGGAGTTTGCATTTGCATAGCCGAAGAGAACAAAATCAGTGTAGCCATCCAGGTTAACATCCAGACCGTTGGTGAAAAGCCTTCCGCCAAACCCGTTCTGGATGGTGCTGAAATCTTTATAGTATACGCTGTTGATCGCCAGGGGCGGCAGACTGGGATTATTAGTGGCACTCGACGGCAGACTGGAATTACCGAGGTTCAAGGTCAGGACAAATGCCTGGAGGTCTTGAACCGAGCTGCCGTCAATGGGGTTGGTAGGTCCGGACAGAAACATCACGTAATACTGATCGCCGCTCATGATACTCGGGTTTGACCATTTGTGGATCACCGCCGGCCCGGAGTATGTGTACCCCAGAAGCGGATGGCTGAATTCCCATAGCAGTTGAGGGTTCGCGGGATCCGTGATGTCGAGTGCGTAATAGGAGGAAAGCCCCGTGCAGTTCGAGGGACTATAATTATCGCAGTTGGCATTGGTGGGGTATAATGAAGCGGGCGTGGAGTGCAAGGTGGTGTTCGAGGTCAGGGATGCCGAACATGTGTCCGACGGAACGTTGAGATAATAAGTCGTCTTACAGCTCGAATATGGCGCCGTTTTACAGTCCGAGTCTTGTGAGCACGTACTTCCATTGGACGCATTCGAACTGCTGAAACAGTACGTTCCGCTGGTAATGCTCCCACCGCCCAGTCTCATCCCGCCGATGAGGACCGTCCTTGGCGCATCGTTCACAAACATTGTCGTTACGTACGGGCTCAAGTCGCTGTAATAGAGATGGCAACTGTTGGGCGGCGGAGCGGCAAGGCACCTCAGGTAGGGAAGACTGTTCTGCGGAATGAAGGCCCACAATTCGCTGCCCATCGTTGAGGTCGGAATCCCCATGGTTGAGTTCGGATCTCCCACCAGCTCCGCCACCTGGAATTGCGTTGGATCCAATCCCGCGGTGGTTACGCTCCCCGTTTGAAAAGCGTGCAGCATCCCGTCGTTTGCCCCGACATAGACGACGCTCTCCTTCTTCTGGCACGTATTGCCGGAGGTGCAATCCGTGTCTTGAGAGCAGACCTGGGTACTGTAAGTGGAACCGTTGTAGCAATACTTGTAATCGGCTTGAACCCTGGGCGTGGAATAGACGATGTCCCCCAGTTTCCAGGTATTGTGGATGCAGGTTGTGTAGGGCGAGGTCGTACAGTCGCCGCTCGATCCGCATGGAGTGTTACTGAAATTGCCGGCCCCATCGGAACACAGGCCCAAGGTCCTGCTTTTGCAAGCTGATTGACACGTAGTGTACGGCGCCGTGGTGCAATTGGCGTTCTTAGTGCAGGATTGGGAGTAGTTGAAAGTCGCGTTCGCGCTATTGTAGCAATAACTGATATCGGTGCCCCTTACATAATTTATGAGACTGGACAACGATCCATTGAGGCATGCGTCGAAATTTGAGGAATTGCCCAATGGAGAAGAGTTCCCGGTGAGGGATGTGTTGGTCGTATCGAAGCTGACAAGGCCTGAACTGCTGCTCCCCGGAGTGTAAATCGTCCTGCTGGAGGCGGGTGTCTCGAAAAGCATCTTTCCTGCTTCCCATAAGGGGGTCAGACCATCCATGGTGACGGGAGGACCGTCTTGTTGGGTCGGATTGCCGCTGCCGGTCGGGTCTGAGAAACGATTTACCTGAAGGCCCCCCGAGGTGGAGAATGAAAAGGCTATCCCATCGTCCTCATTGAGTTCCAGGATATAATCATGCTTGGTGTCCTCTCTAATATTGCTGTAATTCGCGGTGTTATAGAACCAGAAGTTGTAAAGATAGCCTGGCCAGAATAGTGTCGTCTCCCCGAAGAATTTGTCGGGATAAAAAACCCCCTGCAGCATGTTGGAGCTGTTCTGAGTCTGCCCCTGGGAAAGAACCGACACGGCGCTGCCCGCTGAAACACGCCCGAGAAGGTCCGTCACAATGGCTTGCAGAGAGTCGTAGAACTGGGTGGGATTATCGGCGTAATAGGCATGCCCGTCGGGGCTGGCCGTTCCGCCTGCCTGAGCCATCATATCGAGGTTCGTTTTGGCCAAAGCGGTAAGGCCCAAGCCGAGAAAATACGTTTTTATCGATATGTTTGACGTATTTGTCTGAAGGTTGGTCAGTTGTCCGATGACTTCACCCACAACAGAGGTGGTGCAAGCCGCATTGTAAGAGGCCGGGCAGTTTGCGGTCGTTTGGCATGCCTGATAAGTGGTTTGGCCCTTGCTGTTATAGCAGTAGGAGGCCGAGATGCCGGGCTGGCTGCCGTCGAGCATCGTGTCCGGGAGCCCGTCCGTGGCGAATATGATGTAATTTTGCTGACACGAGTTGGTAATAGGGGTGGGGTACGTGGTGCCGTTTTGCGTGAACTTCCCGGTGAAGTAGTTTAACGCCGCCTGCAGCGCGCCGGCGGTCGGTGTGTTGCCGGCGTTTATTATATAAGGGCAGGTGTTTTTGTCCCCTGCGGTGCAGCCCATGTAGTTCGTGGTAGTCTGGGCAGGACAACTGAAGGTGCTGCCATCGACGTTGGGACTCAGTATGTTCATAACGTTGCTGTACTGGGTCGTATTGGTCAGATTCCCCACTGGGACCTGAAGGTACCCCTGTGGCGTGGAATTATTATTGAGCGAAGTTTGGCTGAACCATGTCGGGCCGGCGTAGTACCAGGGCATCTGCTGGCCCCAGTTGGCAAATCCAAGTGCCCAGTCCGAATCGGTGGGTTCGAAGCCAACATGCCAATAAAGATTGCTGTAACCTGTCCAAATATCCTCGCTATTTTGGTCACTACTCTTGTCCCAGCAGTAATCGTACCCATTGGAGGCATTTTCCGCCGGGCTGTAGTTGTCTCCGTCGTTATTATCGCTCCCGCTGTACCCAAACTTTGTCCCGCGGCAACTGGTGTCATAGAATGGATCTGTCTGGTTATAATAAATGTACCTGCCTTGCGGGTCCGTTGGGTTCTGCCAACTTTGGGTCTTGGGGTAGGTCAGGTTGCAATATCTTGCCCTTGTGCTCGTGGGGTCGGTAGTGGGAAGATAGTAATCGATTATGAGGTCCGGAAAGCCCGTCGTCATAAGCCCGTTGTAGCAGGTGCCGTTCGCCAGACACCTGGTGTAGTAGTGTTGGTATTGCGTGGTCGTAAGACCGGGGCATGCCGCCTCGCAGGCCTGTTTCGCTGTTGAGTCCTGCGACATGCAGTAGGTCTGGCATGCCGGGGGCGGCCAGGTAGCAATATAGAGCGGGTCCGAGGGGTCGGGATGGGGGTTTGGGCAGTACGAGGCGGGATTGTAGGATGCAAAAGGCATGGCATTATAGATATACCAGGATCCAACGTCACCCGGCAGCGTGAATGTCATTACTCCGACATTGGCTTTGCCCTGCAGCCCGATAATCGCGTTTTGCATGGCCTGTCTTTCCACCACCGACTTGCTTGCCGGAGAATACGAGCCGACGGCGTTGCCGTAAAAATCTTCGTCCATGCTGTTGGAGTTATCCAGGATTATCAGAATATTGGGCAAGACCGCGCTGGTAATGAACGGTGGGGAGAGCGAATTGCTGCATGGAGCCGACCCGCCGGATACATCGCCCGGCAAAAAAGCGAGCGGAAAAAACAAAAGAAAAATCACCACGAATATGGCTCGCATCATGGACTGCTTTTCCATTTCTACCCTCTCGGAAGATGATGTCTTCATTTTATGCTCACCGCAACCAGCTTCCCGTTTTGAAAGACCAGTTCGGCTGTTCTCATTTTCGTTGCGGGATGTGTGTTGTCGATGACTTTCATGAAACTCGGGACCTGGAACGTCCGGCCGTCTTTGGAATAGATCGTGCCCTCCTCGATCCTGTCCACAATGATATTGACGACGCTCCTATGAATGGTTTGCGCCCCGATGGTATGCAGCCCCGGCGCTGATGTAGCCCCGCCGGTCGCCGAAGTTGCGCCGCCGGTCGCGGATGTAGCCCCGCCGGCCGCTGATGTAGCCCCGCCGGCAGAAGAAGTTGAGCCGCCGGCCGCGGGTGAAGTATTTCCGGATATGGACGGTGCTTTGCCCCGCGCCGGGGCTGCCTTGTTGGGGACGGATGTGGAAGGCACCCGGTTTTGAGGAGCATCCGGCGCAACCATGAACGCTAACGCGCCGGCTGGATAAAACAGTGGCAGAAGATACAGGAAGACGATACCTGCAATGATGAATCTGGGCATGGAATTTCTCTCCGCTACTGGCGTCAAAGCCTGAAAAGCAAGCTGTATCCTGGGCCCTTACTGGTTAAACAGCCATTGAAAAATTGAAAATTTCAGTGCATCCGTGTTCTGAATCACCGGCGTGTCGGTATTTGCGCTGATCGTCAGCCGGTCGGCCGCCACACCCGCCCAAATTTGTCTCGTGGCTGCGACCTGGTAATAGGAGGGTGTGCCGGCTTTCGGAGGTGAGACTGTGTAGGTATAGTAGTGCCTCGTAGCGCTGTTCGCGCAGCCGGAGCAACTGGTCAAACATGCGCTGGTTTTAGCAAACGAGGGAAGGCATTGGATCGTGCTTGCGTATCGCCCATAATCCGCGTAAAACTCCTCCATTTCCATCCGGGCCGTGAACAGCATACTCTCGGCCTCACCCTGTTTGGACCGGTTGACGTAATTGATGTAAGACGGCGTTGCCACACAAGCTAGAATAGCCACGATGGCGACTACCACCATCAGTTCGGCCAGAGTGAAACCTTTTGCGCCGCGCATGCAGAAATGTCCTTTCTCTCCCCACCGATTTTTCTGTTTATTGATTACAATGACGTAATCACACGAATTGTAAGCAAGTTTTATACCTCCAAACCGGCGGAAAAACCGAAAACTTCACTCGGGAGTCAAAGCCAACCACATTGCCTATAAGTTCCTGAACATATTAGATAAAAATTTTTCTAATCCTTGACCGGGTCAAAATCTTCCAGGTCAAATATTGGAAATAAATGGACAAAAATTGTCACTGCGCTGTCGCCTTGACGTATCTAATCCCAAATTGGTAATTCGGCTTTTCCTGAAATTTTCATTAGCATTTCTTTGAATGAACGGCAGAAACAGAGGTGGGAGGAATCCTTCCTTTTTGGACGGACCTTTAACGGGATAGCTTTGATTTTATTTTGAAGCGGAAAGCCCTTTTTTGCAGCCAAAATACCCCAAAAGCATCCGCCAGCGTCACCCACAGCCGGTTGGAAATTGAGTATTTGCTGCGTCCCTTAATTCTTGGCCGGTGGTTTACCGGTGCTTCGGTCAGTTTGAAGCCCTGCATGGCTGCAAGGGTGGGCAGCCAGCGGTGCATTCCGTTAAATCGAGGCAGTGATGCCATGCATTCCCTGCGGAAGACCCTCGTTGAGCATCCCGCGTCTCTTACGGTCTTGCCGGTCAGAAAAGTTCTGAATCCGTTGCCGAGAATGGAAGAGATTTTCCTTTTGAAATTGTCCCGCCTGTCTGCGCGATAACCGTTGGCCATATCGGCGTCGCCGGCAATGACCGTTCGATAGAGCGCGGGAATGTCCGCGGGATCGTTTTGGCCGTCGCCGTCGATCGTAGCGATTATCGGGGCCGTGGTTTCACTGAACCCGGCCCACAAAGCGGCCGACTGGCCCGCGTTTTTTTCGAAAGAGACATATCTATGCCGGTGGTCGGCGAGCGCAAGTTCGCGAAGGGCTGCCAGGCTCCCGTCGGTTGAGCCGTCATCGACCCAGATACATTCCCAGTTCTGAAACTCCGCCTCCATTACGGATTTTATTTCGTTCGCCAGGGGCGCAATGTTTTGTGCTTCGTTCCTGATGGGGATCACTATCGCGATGTCGACTTTTTCGCCGTTCACCTGTACCGCCATTGCATTTCACCTTGTTTCGAGTGCCTGCCGCAAAACGGTCTCACGCAACTCGACGCCCGGCTTACCTAAACCGTTTCCTCAGCTCCGACGTTGTCGCCATTCTCGGGGCCGCCTTCCAGCGGCTCTCCCCTGGCGGACGAGACCCTTTTGGCAACCGTAATGAACCCGGTGTGCGCCACCATCCTGTCAAAAGGCCGGGCGCGAAGCTGGTCGATTTTCCAGTCACGCCTGAGGAGTTCGAAATGGACTATGTCCCCGAACCCGTTCGTCTGAAGCTGCCTGTGAGTGATCTGGACCTGGCCCACATTAGGACTCAGGCTCACCAGAAGCCCTCCCATCCGAAGCATTCGGGCCAGATTTCCGATGGCTCGCCAGGGTTCTGGAAGGTCTACGAATACACGGTCCATTTCGCACGAAATGGATACGTTTTCAATATCGGCGACCACGACATCGTGGTTTGCAGCCTCCGCGCCGAAAAAAAGCCTGATATTTTCCCTGGCCTGCAAAGCAAACTCGGCCCGTTTCTCCACCGAAACGAGCCTTCCCCGGCCGCACATGGCCCGCAGCAGGGCAAGGGCAAGCGCGCCGGATCCGATTCCGGTCTCCAGTATCTTGCACCCCGGATACACGTCACCGTAGAAGATCATCGCGCTCAGGTCCTTGGGGTAGATGATCTGGGTCTGCCTTTTCATGCTGAAAATGAAGTCCTCCAGGGAGGGCCTGAAGAGCATGAGTTTGGCGCCTTTGCTCGTCACCAGCCAGTCGCCCTCTTCCCGGCCGGCTATGTCCCCAAGGTAAATGCCTCCGAGATGTGACGAATAGGGCTCCTCGTCGATCCGGACCAGCCATTTTTTCCCTTTTTGGGAAGTCAGCAGCACCCACTCGCCGAACTCGAATTTACTCATTTTCGAATAAGCCCCCGGGAAAATAGGAAAACATTCAAGCCGCTCTCTATCCCTGTTTTTGAGGTTAATGTCAATCTCATTTAAAAAGTAACAATGATTGCCGGCGTTGGATGGGTCGGTCCTTTTCGTGCCACCTGAAAATGTGCCGGCGAAATACGATTATCGGGCATGCCTGAGTGTCGGGTTGACAGGCCATGTGAAAAAAAGGTAATTTTCAATTTTGTGCGCATGGTTCGTAATCAACCATAAGACCCCGGAGTCGGACATGTTTATTATCTCGTATTTTTTGCTGGCGCTGGCCACCGTCCTTCACTATGTCCTCTACACGTATATGCTGATAGTGATAGCACGAGCGATCCTGTCGTGGGTGAGCCCCGACCCCTATAATCCTATAGTCCGCTTTCTCTATAATGTTACGGAGCCGGTCCTGTATCGAATTCGCAAGGCGATCCCGGTCGACTTCGGCGGGATCGATTTCACTCCTATGATTCTGATCCTCGCACTCGTCTTTTTGGATCAATTCGCGGTGCCGACCCTGTCCAGAATTGCCTATATGATGGGCGTATAAGCTTTTCCAGGTCCCGCCCCGTTTCTGCGGCGGAGAACTCTCTTGGAGCAGTCTGATGGAAATAGGCGACATTGAGGGGAAAATTTTTCGAAAGCGTTTGATCGGGCTGGATCCCAACGATGTTGAGGCTTTCCTCCAGGAAATTACCGAAGAGCTTCGGAAGCTCACGGAGGAAAACCAAAACTTGAACAGGGACATGGAGGCCCGGGAATCGGAACTAAAAGAACATAGGGAACGTGAGAAAACGATTCGGGCCGTGCTCGTCAACGCTCAAAAGAACGCGGAGCAGACCAGGGCGAACGCCGAACGCGAGGCCAAGCTGATTATCTCCGAGGCCGAAATGAAAGCTGAAGGCATACTGAAGGACGCCGGGAATCGACTCATCAAAATGGAGCAGGATATGTCGGAGATGAGGCGAAACCGGATTCAGTTTGGGGCCAGGATGCGATCTCTGCTCGACGTTTTCCGTCAGATGCTTGACGACGACGGCAGAGAGACTCCCCAAAAATTTGAAGGAAAACCGGAATCCACGGAAAAGGATGCTTAAATTCGATACCCGATATCTCGGATGTCCCCCTCAATGCACTGGAGACTTGCAAATGGCAGTAAAGAAAGAACTTCTCGAAATCCTCAGGTGTCCGAAGTGTAAAGGGCCGATACATCCGAACGCGGATGAGACCATGCTCATCTGTGAGCAGTGCAGGCTGATGTATGAAGTCCGGGAAGATATCCCGATCATGTTGATCGAGGAAGCAAAGCCCTTCGGCTAAGCGATCATGGCTATACTGAAGACAACCCGGCAATGGATCATTTCCTGATAGGGACGATTGCTTTTTCCGGCATATGAGTCAACCTAAAGAACCCTGCCCGGCCAAGCTTATAATCAGGTTTTTGTTCAGCGACCCGAGAGCTCGAATGCAGGCCCTTGACGCCCTTGTTTCGAATTTCGGACCCGTGGATTTTCTGTCCGCCCCCGGAGCTTTCCCATACACGACCTACTATGATGATGAAATGGGACCGGGGCTCCGCAGGCAAACCGCCGGCTTTCTAAACCTCGTGACGCCCGGGTCCCTGGCTGGTATAAAACTCCGGACCAATGAAATTGAAACCGGCCTCTCACTTGATGGAAAAAGAAAGGTAAATATCGACCCTGGCCTTCTCGGTCTCGAAAATTTCATTCTGGCAACCGGAAAGAATTTCACGCACAGAATTTACCTGCGGGACGGCATCTATGCCGACCTGACCCTTATTTACAATAAAGGCGCGTTCCGGCCTCTTCCCTGGACATATCCCGATTATCTCGAACCCGAATTCCTGCACCTGATCGGGGTCATGAGGAAGAAGCTGAAACTGCAGCGGGACGGGACCTTGCCGCGATAAAGGTTCATATCTTCAGTCGGGGTGGCATGAGATGATTAGACCTGAACAGAAAAAACTTTTCGCCGTCATCGGAAATCCCGTGCGCCACAGCCTCAGTCCCGTAATGATGAGCGCGTGCTTCCGGGAGCTTAAGATTCCCGCTCTTTACGCGGCTTTCTACGTCGATGAACTCGACCTCGATCTCAAGCTCCTGCACAAAACTGGATTCAGCGGGTTGAGCGTAACCGTTCCCTACAAGGAGATGGCATACCGGTTAGCGGGAGAGACCGACAAAACGGCCGAGGAGATCGGGGCCGCAAACACGCTTCGAAGGACAAATCTCGGATGGGAGGGCATCAATACCGACTGGATCGGCGCTTTGCGGGCCCTTTCAGAGGCCGTTGAAGTCTCGGGCGCCAGGGCGCTTGTCCTGGGCGCCGGTGGGGCCGCCAGGGCAGTAGCCTTCGGTTTGAAAAGGGCCGGAGCGGTACTCACGATCTCGAACCGGTGCGTGGAACGGGGAAGGGTCTTATCCAGGCAGCTCAACAGCGGTTTCATTCCACTCAACGTCCTTGAAAATGCCCCGAAAGACTTCAACATAATCGTTCAGTGCACTTCCGTAGGACTGGACAACGGCGAAGCATCCCCAATCGTTTTGGACTCTTTTTTCAAACCCGAAATGACCGTTATGGACGTAATTTACAGCCCCCGATGGACCGCCTTTTCGAGGGCCGCCCGCGAAGCCGGGTGCAGGGTTGTGTCAGGCCTCGAAATGCTGCTGTATCAGGGGGCCGCGCAGGTCGAATGGTGGCTGGGACTCCCGGTCTTCAAAACCCCCGCCGTCACTGCCATGCGGCAGGCCCTGGAAGAAGCTGTAGATGAAAAATCTTTTAAAGGCGATTAAACCCGTTTCGAAAATCAATGCGCGAATTCGGCTCCCGGGGTCAAAATCGATTACCCACCGCGCCCTGATGATGGCGGCGCTTTGCGAGGCCCCCTCCGAGGTGCGCAACCCCCTCAGGGCCGAAGATACGCTCATCACCGCCAGGGCGCTGGAGTCTTTAGGGACCGCAATCGAATGGGGCGGCGATTCGGTCCGGATAGTACCGCCCGCGTTCCGTTGGCGGCAACCGGACGGACCTGTTTTCCTCGGAAACAGCGGGACGAGCGCCCGTCTTCTGATCGCCCTGGTTTCATCCGGGACCGGAACATTCGTACTGGACGGAACGCCTCGGCTGAGGCAGCGTCCGATGGGTGCGGCCGCCAAAGCGCTCGAGCGACTCGGGGCAAGGATGCGCTGGCCCGGACGGGAGGGCTTTGCTCCCGTGGAAATCCGGGGCACGGGGCTGAGCGGCGGGGATGTCTTTGTAGACGCTTCGGAAAGCAGCCAATTTTTATCCGGGATCCTCCTTGCCTCCCCAACCGCGCGGGGAACAGTCAGGGTCGAATGGTCCGAACCCGCCGCATCCTGGCCTTACGTGGCCATAACCCTCGAAATGATGAAAGAGGCTGGTATCCGGTTCGAGCGGCAGGCATCCAACAGGATCTCCATTCCCGCGCCCCAGGTGTACGCGCCGTGCAATATTACCGTCGAAGGCGACTGCTCCTCGGCTTCATATTTCTGGGCCGCCGCGGCGCTGACAGGTGGAGAGGTCATGACATCACCCGTTTCGCCCCACAGTCTCCAGGGTGATTGCCGGTTCCTGGACGTCCTGCATAGAATGGGCTGCCATATCGCATGGGAAAACGAAGGGGTGCGGGTCATAGGACCAACGCGGCTCCTGCCGATTGATATCGACATGAATGAAATGCCCGACATGGTGCCCACTCTGGGTGTGTTGAGCGCCTTTGCGGACGGGACCACCCGAATTCGCAATGTCGGCCGCCTGAGAATAAAGGAGTCCGACCGGCTCAAAGCGATGGCGGCAGGTTTGACGGCGCTCGGCTTCAATGTGGAAGAACTGCCCGACGAGCTGACGGTGCATGGGGGCGCTCCCCTCGGAACGCCTGCGGGGCCTGTTTTGTCGTTTGACGATCACCGGATTGCGATGGCGTTTGCTCTTGCCGGTCTGCGCCTGGATGGAGTTGTGATAGAAGGGGCGGAATCGGTCAGTAAATCTTTCCCCGAGTTTTGGGAAATTTTCGAGGAACTGGGGAAGAATCAGCTTTGATTCGGTCAGGCTAATTTACCCTTGTATAATCGAAATCCTCAGGTGAACCGAAATTATGAAAAAACTATTCGGACTCTGTTATCTAGTGCTTCTGTGCGCGCTCCTGCCCGCCTCGGGCACTCAAGCGCAAACCCCGGACCGGACCGGAACGCCTGGCGCGCTAAACCCCACGGCCTTTAACCAGGCACTCGATCGCATCGACAAAGCCGCCGGAATCTCCGGGGTCCTTGTGGTCTCCCTTTCATCCGGTGAGGTCGTGTGCCGGTCCAGACCGGAGGATGCGCTTGTTCCCGCCTCTCTCATGAAGCTGCTGACGAGCTATGCGGCCCTGAAAAAACTTGGCCCCGCTTTTACCTTTACTACCAAAGCGTTTGCAGTCGGGCAGCCGGTTAATGGAGTTATTTCGGGGGATTTATGGATAAAAGGCGGCGGCGATCCTAAATTTGGCCCCGAGAAGGCCTTGCAGTTGGCGCAGGCGATCAGGGACAGCGGGGTCAGGCAGATTACGGGCGGCATTCTTGTGGACAGTGGCTTTTTTCAGCCCCCGTCCGAACGCATCTGCCTGGATAACGACTGCGCCGGCGCATACAACCCCGTGGTATCGGCGGCGGCAATCGATTTCAATATGGTAACCGTGAAGATCACCGTTCCGGCGAAGGGCGGAAAAAGCTTCAACGTCGATGCGGGTCTGGCTGGAGACTATGTGCGCGTAAGCGGGCAGGCGGGTTTTGCCAAAAAAGGAAAAAATGCGCTTGCACTCCGCTCTCTTGGCGCAACTGGAAACGGCCGGGAACAGTTCCAACTCTCCGGACGGACCTCTGCGCGTGGAGGACGCGCCAGGGAATTCCGGTTCATTGCGGCCGATCCTGCCGGGCTTTTCGCCAATTCAATGCGGACGGCCCTTGAGCGTTCAGGCGTAAAGGTGCTGGGGACCCGCGCGCAGGAAGGATCGGTGCCCCCGGAGTCCAAATTGATCGCTTCCAGCGAATCTGACCCGCTTTCGGAATTGATATCCGGTTTGAACACGTACAGTAACAATTTCATGGCCGAGATGCTGTTGAGATCGCTTGGAGGGATCGTTGCGGGAGTTCCCGGCACCTCCGAAAAGGGAATCGCGGTTATCAGGACCTCGCTAAGGGAGGCCGGCATTCCGCAGGAAATCGCAACCCTTGACTGCGGCTCGGGCCTCAGCCGTTTTTGCAGGGTAAGTCCGGTAACGTTTTGCTCACTGCTCTCCGCAGCCTGGAACGATAAAGCGATAGGGCAGGAGTTCATAGCGTCGCTCGCGGTCAACGGCGGGCAGGGCACCCTCAGAAGAAGGATGTCAAAACCCGGCCTGACGGTCAGGGGGAAAACGGGAACCCTTGGCGACGTGATCGGTTTCGCGGGATATGTAACCGGTCCATCCGGCAGGACCTGTGCGGCGGCAATCATTCTAAACGACGTCCCGGACAGGGCGCAGGCCAGACGGGCGGTGGACTCCCTGCTCGAACAAGTCGCTTTTTCAGGCTTGTAAGAAAAGCTGCGTTTCCATTGCGCCTGTGAGAATTTGGTCCGGTTTGCCTGAAAATCTTCCGGTTTTTCGGACACAATCCTGGATACAGGACAGTTCCTGATAGGACGCAAGTTTCATATCTTTCACAAACCTACGGTTCTTGTAATCAAAACGGCTCGCCAAACTATTGGCACAATATTTGCTCAATCGTGACAAGCTCCTTTAACAGCCGATGCAGGAAAGAAGATATAAGCCGGTTTGTAACTGCCGTGTGGCAAGCGACATTTGTATTTGGATCGGGGGAGACTTGGATCGGGGAAGACAAAGGACCGCCTGTAATTATAATTATCTTCAAGTGACGCTCGCAATCCGGATTGCCAATCAAGAAGGCCGAAGGGCAATCTGCAATAACCCCTTACGTGAACCTCCTGATATTCGCTTCCGAACACAAGGTCAGAGCCAATTCGCCGATTGTGAGGCAAACCTGGAATTTGAACGGGCTTTCCTCCGGTCGCGGCCCCTGATGGCGGAGTGTGGACATTTTAATAGCTTTTCCGATAAATCGGATGAGGCAGTACGGTTCGTGATTTTTTCGCAGCCCGGTTGACAATCTCCGGAAATGAGAGGGTAAATCCCAGTGACTCACAAACCTCGCTATGAAGAACTCAAGAGGAGGATTCAGGAACTTGAAGAAGAAGTGGCTCTTCATATCGGGGAAGTGAAAGCGTTACAAGAGAATGAAAAACGGTATCGCTGCCTGGTCGAGAACAGTTCCGACCGGTTATGGGAAATGGACGCCCGGGGGCGTTATACCTGCGTCAACTCCAGGGCGGGCGACATTCTTGGCTATAAAGAAAATGAGGTAGTCGGGCGCACTCCTTTCGATTTCATGTCCGAAGAAGAGGCGCGGCGAGTGGGGGCCCTCTTTGCTGAGATCGCAGCGGAGCGGCGTCCATTCTGGCTGCTCGAGTATGAGAATCTGGATCGGGACGGCCGTCGAGTGGTTCTTGAGAGCAGCGGAGTCCCGGTGTTTGATCCCGATGGGGAATTCATGGGCTATCGGGGCATCAGTCGGGACATTACCGAGCGTAAAGCAGCTTTGGCCGAACAGGCGGAAAGAGAACTGCAACTGCGGGCGATTGCCGATTCAGCTCGAGATGCGATCATCCTGCTCGATAACCAGGGGACGATTACCTTGTGGAACCCTGCCGCGGAGCGCATCTTCGGATATAGTGCTTCTGAAGCGCTCGGGCAAAACGTTCATGCCCTGCTCGCTCCTAAACGTCATCTGGATGCGCATCTGGCCGCTTTCCGTGAATTTGAAAAGAGCAGCCGAGGCAAGGCAGTGGGCCAGACTCTGGAACTTATCGCGCTTCGCGCCAACGGAGAAGAGTTTCCCGTCGAGCTCTCTCTCTCAGCATTCCAGGTGCACGGTTGCTGGCACGCCGCCGGTATCATCCGCGACATATCAGAGCGTAAGCAGGCCGAGCGGACGCTAAACGAAAGCTGGCGTCAACTTCAAAGCATCATTCAGGGATTCCCGATTCCCACCATGGTAATAGGGAAAGACCACAGGGTGGTCTACTGGAACAGAGCGTGGGAGGAACTCAGCCAAATCCCAGCGACTGGAATGGTCGGTACAAAACAGCACTGGAAGACCTTTTACGAAAGTGAAAGACCATGCATTGCGGACCTGTTGGTGGATGAGGCTTCTCACGAGGAGATTTTCCGGTGGTATGATGGAAAATGCAGGAAATCAGGCGTCCTTGATGAAGCCTATGAATTAACCGCATTTTTTCCAAGACTCGGCCCAGAAGGGAAATGGCTCCATTTAACCTCGGCGTTGATCAGGAATTCACCGGGATTTATCGCAGGTGCGATCGAGACCGTAGAAGACATAACCGAGCGAAAGCGGACAGAGGAAGCTTTAAAGGAATCCCGACAACAGCTTACGGAAATAATCGACTTTCTGCCGGATGCAACATTTGTAATTGAGAAGGGAGGTAAGATCATCGCCTGGAACCGGGCCATGGAAGAGATGATGGGGATCGGCGCTTCCGAGATGCTTGGCAAAGGCGACTTCGAATATAGTCTTCCATTTTACGGTGAACGTAGACGCATCCTGATCGATCTCGTTTTAAACCCCGGAGAAGAGGTCGAAGCAAATTACTTGAGCGTGGAAAGAAAAGGCGGCGTGCTTGCGGGCGAAGCCTATATACCGTCGCTGAATGGACGTGCGGTCTATCTTTTCGGGACGGCGAGGCCCCTGTATGACTTCAAAGGGAATGTAGTTGGAGCGATCGAATCGATAAGAGATGTAACCGAGCACAAACGGGCTGAAGGGGCCATTCGGGATGCCAACCGCCAGTTGCGGGAAGCTGTGATCCGAGCCGAAGAAATGGCCGCTGAGGCAAAGAGGGCCAATGCCGCAAAGAGCGAGTTTCTTGCTAATATGAGTCATGAGATCCGGACTCCGATGAACGGCATAGTCGGAATGACGGAACTTCTACTGGATTCCGATCTGAGCACCGAACAGCGTGGGCACGCCGAGATTGTGCTCCGATCCAGTGAGGCACTTTTGTCTCTCATAAACGACATCCTGGATTTTTCCAAGATCGAAGCCCGAAAGCTTGCACTGGAGAACATCGACTTCGACTTGCGCACCACCCTAACGGACATCGCGGAGATGCTGGCTGAAACTGCCCACTCAAAAAGGCTGGAACTCGTGTACCTGGTGGACCCCGAGGTGCCTTCACTGCTGCGTGGAGATCCCGGACGCCTGCGCCAGGTTATCATGAACCTTGCCCATAACGGACTGAAGTTCACCGAGGAAGGGGAGGTGTCGATTCGGGTGAGCCTTGAGAATGAAGATGAGTCCAAAGCCATTGTTCGCTTCTCCGTAATGGACACGGGAATAGGCATACCGCAGGAACGCCTGCCCATTCTCTTCTCTCCCTTCACCCAGGTGGACGGTTCGACCACGCGAAAATACGGCGGCACGGGGCTGGGTCTTGCCATTTCCAAACAGTTGACGGAACTGATGGGTGGGCAAATTGGGGTGGAAAGCGAGCCGGGCCGGGGATCCACTTTCTGGTTTACCGCTGTTTTGGAAAAGAGGCTCGACGAAAATAAATCGGACGAAACCTGTGCGGATATAAAAGGCATTAAAGTGCTGGTGGTTGATGATAACCAGACCAACCGGCTCCTGGCAACCACGCTCCTGCGATGCTGGGGATGCCGGTTCGAAGAAGCGGCCGGGGCCGAGACAGCCCTTGCCAAACTCCGGGACGCAGCCCAAGGAGGGGATCCTTACCAAATCGCTCTTATAGACATGCTCATGCCCGAAGTGGACGGCATGGAACTCGGTCGACGCATCAAGGCTGACGCAGAGATCGCTTGCACTCATCTGATCATGATGACTTCAGTGGCGCAGCGCGGAGATCCAGCCAATCTTGAACGGATCGGCTTTTCCGCATATCTTACAAAGCCGGTTCGCCAGTCGCAGTTACGTGATTGTCTTTCGCTGGTAATGTGCCGGCCTGCCCATGCGCCCTCAGGTCAAGCAGCCTCGGGACCGATCATTACTCGACACACCTTGGCGGAAGCAGCCAAACACCGAGTCCGCATCCTCATTGTCGAGGACAGCGTCACAAATCAGCAGGTGGCCCTGGCAATCCTGAAAAGACTCGGCTACAGGGCCGACGTGGCGGCCAACGGCCTGGAGGCAATCCAGGCACTGAAGACCGTTCCATACGACCTTGTGCTGATGGATTGCCAGATGCCGACGATGGACGGATATGAGGCGAGTCGCCTTATTCGTATGAAGTGCTCCGGGGTGCTCAATTCAGAGGTCCCCATTATCGCCATGACGGCCAATGCCATGAAGGGAGATCGGGAAAAATGCATTCAGGAGGGAATGAGCGACTACATCGCCAAACCGATTAAACCAAACAGTTTAGCTGAAATTCTCGAGGAATGGCTGCCGGCAACGCTTCGCATTGGATCGCCAAACTCGGTCCCGATAAGGACAGAGTCGGCGACTGCTGAAAGTGAATTTTCAGGCGCCGGGATATTCGACAAGCAGATTTTGAGAAAGCGGCTTATGGGAGATGATGGACTGGTACAGACCGTCATAGAAGCCTTCATCGGTGATATGTGCTGTCAGATCAATGATCTTCAATCCTGCATCGAGGCAAAAGACTCGGGGTGCACGGAGCAACTGGCCCATAAAATCAAGGGGGCTGCGGGAAATGTCGCGGCCCCGGGTTTGCAGAAAATCGCGCAAGATATAGAAAAGGCAGCGCGCGCCGACGACCCGTCGATGCTCCAATATGGGCTGGAAGCCCTTCTGAGGGAATTTGCAACGGTCAGACACGCCATGACGGAGGTGGAGTGAAATATGAAGGTCTTGATCGCGGAAGACGACTTGACATCCCGCATCATGCTGCAATCGGTGCTGAGCAAATGGGGCTATGATGTCACCAGCGTTTCGAACGGTGAAGAGGCCTGGAGTGTTCTTCAGCGGAGCGGAGCGCCCCCGCTGATCGTTCTGGATTGGAAGATGCCGGGCATGGACGGTCTTACACTTTGCAGAAAATTGCGAGACCAGGACCGTTCCGATCCCATCTACATCATCATCCTGACATCAAACAGGGAGCCGAACGATATTGTACAGGGGCTCGAGGCCGGGGCGGACGACTATGTTTCAAAACCATTTGACAATGAGGAACTGCGGGCGAGGATCGGAGCGGGACGGCGCGTCCTGGAGCTGTCCTGCGAAGTCGCAAGGCGCCAGAAACTACAGGGCGTGCTGGAGATGGCCGGCGCCGTCTGCCACGAATTGAACCAGCCGCTCCATGTCGTCACGGGATATTCGGAGTTGCTGCTGCTCGACCTTGAAGAGAGCGCCCCTCACGCGGAACAACTGCGCGTTATCAAGGCGCAGGTCGACAGGATTGGGGAACTCACACGGAAAATAATGCGCATCACAGATTACCAGACCAAAGATTACCTGGGTAGAGGGCATTTCATAGTGGACATTGATGAAGCATCTTCCGGACTCTGCCTGATGAACGATCAAACCAAAGAGAGGACAGTCGATGGATAAGAGGCGGATATTGGTGGTGGACGACGAGCCCGCTATCTGCGAATTGATGAAATGGGCTTTCGATCACGAGGGCTATTCTGTGGAGACGGCCGACAGCGCCGAAAAGGCGCTCGAATTGATCGAGACATATAAATACCTGGTTTTTTTTCTCGACTTGAACCTTCCCGGAATGAACGGAATCGAGCTTTGCCGCTATATCCGGAAGAACAATCCCCTCACAATCGCTTACGCCGTCACCGGGTACGCCAGCACTTTCGAGGTTTTCGAATGCAGGGAGGCAGGATTCGAGGACTATTTTACCAAGCCGGCCGAGATGAAGACCCTGTTCAACGCGGCCGAGCAGGCTTTTCAGAAGCTTGCTCGATGGAGAAGGAATGAATAATGCCAGGTTGCGTCCATACGGGTGAGGATTGCCGATTGGACCCCCCTTTCCTAAAGGGGGGTTTACATGAAGATCTGAAAGAAGATTGAATCGAGAAATCGCGTGAAATGAAAAAACGGATCAACGTTCATATCGGTGGGTTGTATGCCAGCAAAGAACCTGTCGTTATTGACACAATTCTCGGATCTTGCGTGGCCGTTTGCCTGTATGATTCGGCAGCAAACATCGGCGGCATGAACCACATTTTGCTGCCCGGAGACGCCGACATGAAGCACTTTGATGGCTCGGCGCGCTACGGCATAAACGCGATGGAGCTGCTGATAAACAGGATTGTTGCTCTGGGTGGAGACCGCCGCAGAGTTGTCGCAAAAGCTTTTGGAGGAGCGCACATCATCCCTGCTATTTCCCCGGGCAATGGAGTGGGCCGAAAGAACACGGACTTTGTACTCGAATTCCTTCGAATCGAGGGTATAAGACTTGTCGGTCACGACCTTGGAGGGCGTTCCTCCCGCAAGCTCCTATTCCATACCGATACCGGCTACGCATTCGTTAAGACTCTTCCACCTGCCGGCCAGCCAAAAGCTGTCCGTAAGGAGGTTAAACATTGGCGACGGATACGGGTCAAGGCGAAAGAACCGGGTGAAATTACTCTTTTCTCATGAACGTGGAATGCCCAAGTTCCTGTCGTCATGTCCCGGAAGCCTCGGGTAGAGAACCGGGAACTTTTCAAATGCCTATCAGCTTCCGACTGTGACTAACCGCTCTGCCTCATTCTCTGATTGTTTTGCGTCGGTCCTTGACTTGCCCGTATTCGATGGACTATCCTGAATTGTCCGTATTTTTGCTTGGGTAATTGATTTTTCCTCACCTGCTCCTCTGCTTATGACAGTCCTCGATAGAAGCCATAAATGGCGGATGTGACATTCGAAGGAGAAGACCAATCATGTCCGAGGCGGGAACACAGACATTCAACAAAGAAAACAGAATGGCGATGATCTCACAGTTTCTGGGCTTCATGCTGGACGCCTATGATATGGCCCTGGTGCTCGTCATGGCCCCCATTCTGGTCAAGGTCTTTTCCCCTCCCGGCGGCAGCGCGTCATGGCAGTATATCACGATCGTTTTCACCTACTCGATCACGATGGCTGCCAGGCCGGTCGGTTCGGCGATCTTCGGACATTACGCGGACAAGCTGGGCCGACGCTTCCTCCTGGTGCTGACCATCGGCGGGGTCGGGATGATGTCCATCGTTTCGGCCGTGCTCCCATCGCAAGCGTTGGCCGGGATCTGGTCGTACGTGTTTTTTTGTGTCGCGAGATTCGTAATGGGGTGTTTTTTCGGTGGAGAGTATGCCGTTGGACACACCTTCGCCATCGAGCATTCCCCGGCCGGAAAGCGCGGTCTCGTGGGTGGCTTCATTCAGTCCGGCTTCCCGTTGGGATTTGTCTTTGGTTCCCTGGTATTTGCCCTGATTTCACATACCATGGGAAGTGACAAGATGCTTGAATATGGCTGGCGAATAGCGTTTTTGACCGGAATAATGCCGGTAGCGCTTGCAGTCTATATCAGAAGGACCTTGTCGGAATCTCCCGAATTCGAAAAAATCAAAGCACAGGGAGCTATTGAAAAAGCTCCATTCTTCAGCATGTTCAAACCCCCGGCGCTCTGGAATTTTCTGCAGGTTTTCGTCTTCATGACCGGTCTTTTCCTGACCGATTATTCGGTTTACGGCTTTCTTCCCACTATCCTCACACTGGACGGGAGAGGATTCGACACCACAACCTACAGCCTCATCTACGGATTCGCTCTTTTCATGGCTTTCCTGGGATATATCTTCTATGGCTGGATCTCCGATTATACCGGCCGCAGAAGACTGACCATGTATTACTGCATCTTCCTGATCATCTTCGGCGTACCCTCTTATTACGTGCTCTATCATGCCGCGTTGGCCCGCCACATCGGGCTTGCAATCCTGGGCGCAACCATGGCCTCGATGCTGAAGCTCGGCTGGGGCATCGTGCCGGCCTACCTCTCGGAACGGTTCCCGACCAAACGGCGGGCTGTCGGCGTCGGCTTCGGATATTCTTCCGGCGCGCTCCTCGGAGCATGGTTCAGCGTTTATGTCTGGTGGGCTCACAGCATCCCCGCCATTGCAGCCATCGAAAAAGGCGATATGTGGCTCTCCCCTGCGGTCATTTTGACCATAGGGTCCCTCATGACCTTGGCAAGCATGTGGATCAGCCCCGAAACCAAGGACCTCAAGCTTTCGGAAGTGGGCGAGGAACCAGTTGTCGCCAAAACCCCTCTGCCTGAGATTTCAATCAGCAGTTAAGGCCCGGCTGGATTCTTATACGGATTCGCATTCGAGATGATCACAAGGCGGCAAGGAGGAGGCGACGCAGGCGTACACGGTAGTACGTCGAGGAGCCGACGACGAGGGCGCCCTCACAAAAGATCGGGCGCT